>Ga0114951_10000353_pt1 | contig 65408 bp, 53 predicted proteins | sample AM7aDNAmetaG_FD_88677 | JGI IMG/M metagenome (GOLD analysis project Ga0114951, IMG submission 88677) | Freshwater microbial communities from Finland to study Microbial Dark Matter (Phase II) - AM7a DNA metaG | ecosystem: Environmental > Aquatic > Freshwater > Lake | place: Finland: Lake Alinen...
AAACCACCACCCACGGATGCCGCGGCAACTCCGCCTTGATCACCGCCGTTGCCGCCACGCCCGCCATCCTCGACGCCGCGGCAATCGCAGGATCCAGCCCCTCCGGCACCGCAATCGAAAACCCCTGCTCGTACTTCGCTTCATCTCCCTTGACCAGCGAGGCATGTTTTTGAAACGCAAAGATCCGTTGCCCCGGCTTCACCCGCGTTACACGCTCCCCGATCGCTCGCACAATACCCACATTCCCATACCCCGGCCGAAACGGATGCGAGCACCAGTTCCCCGGCACCAGCGCATCCTTGGATAGCCCCGTGTAAATCGCCAGCTCCGTCCCCGCACTGATAAACGAGAACTCCGTCTCCACCAGAAATTCCGTCGGCAACAGCGTCAGGTCAAACGCATTCGTCTGCAGTTCAACCTGGTTTTGCGAAGTAATGACGATTTCGTGGCGTTGCATGGAGGGTAGAGTAAGTGCGACGCAGGCCATCGGTCAATCCGTGAATGGTCTTTGCCCCCGCGAGTTCCTGCTTCTCGTCTTCACACTTTCGTTCGACCGCTGATCGCGTCTGCCAGAATTGCTTTGTTCGAATATTCGATCTGTGCCCCCGCCGGAAGACCGCGTGCCAATCGCGTGATCGCAATGTGCGGCGCCACCCGTCCAATCTCCTGCTGCAGATATAACGAAGTGCCGTCCCCCTCCATCGTCGGATTCGTCGCCAGGATGATTTCTTTCACTCCCGACGCCACGCCCTCCACCGAGGGCCCAATCCGCGCCAGCAACTGCGGTATCGTCAGTTCACTCGGCGTCACATTCTCCAGCGGCGCGATTCTCCCCAGCAACACGTGATATACGCCTTTGAAAACTCCGGTCGATTCCAATTGCAGCAAATCCTTCGGCTGCTCCACCACGCAGATCACTTCATGGTCCCGCCCCGCGTTACCGCAGATACTGCATGGATCGCTCTCCGTCAGATTGAAGCAGATCGAACAATGCCGCACCTGCTCCTTCATCGAACGGATCGCATCGGCCAGCGCCAGCGCCTCCTCCTTCGGGCTCTTCAGCAGATGAAACGCCATCCGCTCGGCCGATCGCGTCCCCACTCCCGGCAGCCGCGCCAGCATCTCCATCAACTTCCGCAGCGACTCAGTGTAATGTGGATTTGTCATGAGTACTCGGTAGTCCGTGGCCCGTGGTCAGAGAATAAGGGGCCATGGGTCTGACCACTGACCACTGGCCGCCGACAACGATTATGTCTTACTGCCCCAGCATCCCGCGCATCGCACCCAAATCCAATCCACCCGTCACCTGCTCCATTTCCTTCTCGACGGCCGCCTTCGCATTCCTGATCGCCTGGTTCACCGCGGCCCGCGTCAGATCCGAAAGCAACTCCGTATCCGTCAGCGGCGCCGTCGTCGCGTACGTAATCCGCGTAATTTCGAAAAGCCCGTTTGCTTCTGCTGTTACCAGCGATCCGCCCGCCGTGCCTGTGGCCCGCAACTGTGGCAGCCGCGCCTGCACTTCCTGCATCTTCGCCTGCATCTCCCGCGCCTTGGCCAGCATCGGCCCCATCTGTCCCAACGCCTTCAACTGATCAAACATTTCTCACTCTTCCGTATTCAACAACTCAATGTTCACGACATTCGCATCCAGCTTCTTCATCAACTCCTGCACCACCGGATTGTTTTCCACATCATCCTTCACCTTCGGCGGAATCCGCTGTGCCTGGGGCGTCGGCGGGGCTGCCGGTCCGCCAAACCGTGCTGCATCGTTCCCCTTTGCTCCGCCCGCCGAATCGTGCGCGACCTCCGGAAACACAAGACTCAGCCGAATCCCCTTGCCCGTCACCGCCCGCAGCGATTCCTCAATCTTCGCCCGGGCTTTCTCATTGGCAAACCCTTTCAGATTCGCAGGCATCCACGCCATGGTCTCCCCCGTCTCCGCATTCAAGGATTCCAGCCGCCCCTCATACCCCAACGTCCGATCCAGGTACCCAAACAGTTTTCTTGCCGCCGCCCACACCGCCGCCAGATTTCCCAGATCCGCTACCATTTCCACCGGCGCCGCCTGCACCGCTGCCGGCATCACCGGTCCCGGCCTCCCCATCGGCCGCGGCCCCGGACGTCCCGCCCCGCCCACGCCTTCCTGCCGGGTCTGGGCATTGCGCGCCTCTAACTCTTCCTTCTTCTGCCGCATGTGCGACTTCATCACTTCATAGATCGATTCCTCCCCCTCCGGCTCCGCATCAGGTGGCATGCCCAGTGAGGCAGAGGCCGGGGGGGGGCCGCTGGGCATGTTCGGTTGAGTTTGTCCCGTCCCCGCCACCTCCCCCAGCACCGCTGCCGCTGCCGCCGGATCAATCGCCACTTCCCTCGGCGGCGCCGTGACTCCCTCCGTCCTCACGGTCTCACTTTTTTTTTTGACCCGCCCCAGGCGAGTTAGAACTGCTTCCGTCACCTCCGGCCATTAGTTGCCGGATACTCGAGAATTGCTCCGCCAGCGCCAACCTCACGATCAACGCATCGAACAGCGGCCGGTGCATCGTGCTCGATTTCAACGACCGCAGCGACAACTCGCACAGCGTGATCAAATGCACCAGCGTCGGCGGATCATATTTCCCCGACAGCGCCGTGAAAGCTCCCCGAGCCTCTCCCGGCACATCCAGCAGGTCCGTCTTCTCCCCGCACGTGGCTACCAGCATCAATCCACGGAAAAATTCGATCAGCTCCCCCAGCACTTGCTCCACCCCCATTCCATCCTTCAGCAGCTTGTCCGCCTTGATGATCGCCGCCGCCGCGTCCCCTTCCGCCATCGCCGATACCAGCTCCGCGATCGAAGCCGTCGGCGGCTTGCCCAGCAACTCCTCAATCACCTTGTCCGTGATCTTCTTTTCCCCCATCGACAGCACGCGATCCAGGATCGACAACGCATCGCGCATCGACCCATTCCCCAGCCGCGCGATCCGGAAGATCGCATCCTCCTCCGCCTCCACGCCCTCATCCTTGCAGATCGCCCGCAGATGCTCCGCAATCTGCTGCGTCGGAATATTCTTGAAATCAAACCGCTGGCAGCGGCTGATGATCGTCGCCGGCACCTTGTGCACTTCCGTCGTCGCAAAGATAAACTTCACATGCGACGGCGGCTCCTCCAACGTCTTCAACAACGCATTAAACGCCCCGCCCGACAACATGTGCACTTCGTCGATAATGTAAATCTTGTACGCGCTCCGCGCCGGCCGAATCCCCGCCGACTGCCGCAGCTCACGCACCTGGTCCACCGAGTTGTTCGACGCACCGTCGATCTCGATGACATCCATATCCTCGCCCCGCGCGATCGCCTTGCACGTCTCGCACGATCCGCACGGGTTCCCATCTTTTACGTTCGGGCAGTTGAGCGCCTTGGCCAAGATCCGCGCCGCCGACGTCTTCCCCACCCCGCGCGTCCCTGTAAACATGAACGCATGCGCCACCCGCCCCATCTTGATGGCGTTCTTCAGCGTCTGCGAAACCGCCTCCTGCCCGACCAGTTCATCAAAGGTCTGCGATCGATACCGCCGCGCCAGTACTGTATAAGTTTCCGCCATAGACCCGGATTATAACCCATCCCGCCACTTATGAAACTGCGTTGAAATTCAATGAATAATCCCATCTTTTCCCCGCTCGCTCATCTCTCCTTGGACGACTACTTGGAAGGCCTCTTCCGCCGCGCACTGACAATGACAAATAACCACCCTCTAGCTTTTCCCACCCCAACCCGATAATATTCATCCACGCGATCCTGTAATCCTCGGTGGAACCGATCTCGCGTACTTCTGTGGCCAGGGATGCGCCATGACCATCACCACACATAGCCGCACTCTTCCTCGTCGGGCCCCTAGCGCATCTCCTGCGCCTGCCCCGTTAACAATCCCGCCTGAACCCATCGCAATCGCGGCGACCCAAACCGTTGAGGCGCAGATAACCTCTGAATCCCCTGCAAAGCCGCCACAGGATTCAACCGATTTGTTGATTATGAGCTCTCTCGATACCAAGCCGCCGCCGGCGCCTCCCGGCACCAGTGATCTGCTCGATGCCCTCGTGCAGGATCACCTCGAGCGCGCCACTGAGCCGCCCGACGTTGCCGCGCCCGCTGTTCCGACGATGACCGCCCTTTCGTCTGAAGATCGCGCGGCCATGCTGCACCGCGAAATCGAATCGCTGCTCTCCGGGACTAAGGACGCCGCAATGGCAACCCTCGCGTCCGTTGCCGATGGAATTTTGCAGACCGTCGCCGATGCCGGCGAGTCCGCGCCCCCCATGCCCATTGAACCCGCCCTATCGTCGGCTCCTGTGGCAGAACGGTCACCCGCGCCGAACTCACTCGCCAACGAATCCCTCTCCGTCGATCAACTGGATGCGCTCCTCACGCCGGCGTTGCCCGGAAATGAAACTGAAGAAACAATTACTGCCGCACCGCTTCCGGAGGACGCTCCTCCTGAATCCATCGCGGTTCTCCCCAGTCCGCTCCTCGATGACCCCAAGACGCCCGCTTCATCGGATCATCTTGAGGGCCTGTCCAACGTGCCGTTGCCCGCTGCCGCAGCCGCACAGGCGATAGCTCCTGACGTCGACGAAGGCGAGCAGAAGATCGCGGAAGCCGAGGGCGTGCTTGCCGAAGAACTCGCACAATTGATGCAGGAGAAGCCCGAAACCGTACCCGCCGGCCCGCTCGAGACTGCGTCAACTGCCGCAGCGGAAGAACCCGCGACAGGCCTGGCCGCCCCGAGCGCCTCGACGCAAACGTCTCCGCCGGCCCCCGAATCCGTGTCCGCCAAGCCGGCCGAAACCGCTACCAAAGCGCCGGCATCTCCCGCGGTCGGATCCGCCGACCCGTCTTCGAAAGAAGCAGCCGTCGCAGCCAACGCCAAGATCGTCCAGGCGCTCACTCCCACCCAATCGAACAAGCCAAAGGCCGGATTCGTCAGCAATGTGGCCAGCGACCTCGCCTTGATGATCGCACAATTGATCGACTTGCCATTCTCCTGGGTCGGAGAACTCGACAAGAACATCCTCGGTGTGGCGGCATTCATGCTGCTCCTCTCCGGCGGAGTGCTCAAACTCATCGCCTGGTGGCTCGGCTAAGCCGGTGGTGGGGGGAGATGTGATCAGCAGGTATGAGTCCAATCGAGAGCCTCCAACAACAACCAATCTCAACAAAGTCCCTTCCATGCGCCACATTGTTAAGCTGGGCAATCGCCACGGTGCCTCGCTGTCCCGAGTATCCGTCTCCATTTTCCGGATCAGACTGAGCGAGGCCTTTTTAGCGGACCTAAGTCGCACATCTCATCGTCGGCGCGACATCCCGCACGACGCGCCGCTTATCGGACGCCAAAAAACCCTGTAAAATCAAGCCCTTTTTGCACATCTCAAACTTTCCCTCTCGCCACTGAAGTTTTGCCACGCTCTCGTCCGATAGCTTTGGGGCTCATATGACTGTCAACCGCTTCGTGTCCCGACAGTCTGCGGCCAAGTATTCACGGTGGAACCGTTGCTCTCAAAATATTATGCGTTCGACGGAAAGCCGAACGACGGCGAATCGTCCCTCCAGACCTTCCGCTGTAAACAAAAAACCAGGAGCAAACGATGAGCAAACGTGAACTAATCGATGCCATTCTTGAACATAATCGCACCGCCGCGCCCGAATTTCTTGCACGCTTCGGCGAAAACGATCTGAAAGCCTATCTCGAACGCGTCACCGTGATCGACGACGCCAACCACAGGTCAGCCGTGCGAACCACGGTCGATGCACATCAGGAATTACAAATGGCGTGATAGAAGTTTCGAGTAGTAAAGGTCTGGGGTCGGAGAGAGACGCGAGAGAAGAATGGGAGTTTTCAGAGGCCCCTCGGCGCACGAAAGACGTGCAGCAGGCAAGCCGAGGCGTCTCCAAACTTGAGGCGAGCCGGGACTCTGGCGCTCGCAAAGGCCGGACGAACGGTGCCCGAACGAAGCGACGCGTTTGCGAGCCGCGGGGTAAATCGGGGCGTACCCGAGTTACTGGTCCACCCGTGGCTTGTCGGCGCGTCGCTTTTTTGCCGCCAGAACGCGATATCCTGTATAACGAATTTCGTTAATATGATTTAATGGCCCGGCTACTAATTTTGACAAACCCTCAAATAAATAGTGGATTTTATGGTCCTAATATAGTTAAATGGTGGCGGAGCGTGGTGGTTATTACGTAGACAGGCTTCGGCGCTACAGAAAAGGGATGCTACATGTTCTCACAGACCGCTGAATACGCGCTCCGAGTCATCGTTCATTTGGCCTCGTTGAAGGATTCTCCTACCACGACGCGCCAGATTGCCGTGACCACCAAGATCCCCGAAGGGTATCTCGCCAAAGTTCTCCAGAGCCTCGTCCATGCAGGCCTGGTGCAAAGCCAGCGCGGCCTTCATGGCGGCTTCGTGCTGGGCCGCCAGCCCACCACGCTGACGCTCTACGATGTCATGTCTGCCGTCGATACGCCCGCACGCATTCACACCTGTCCCCTCGCGCTGAAAACGCATGCCCAGGAATTGTGCGCCTTGCATCGCCGTCTCGATAACGTCCTGCTCGCGGTCGAAAACTCACTGCGGCAAGCGACGATCTCCGAAATCATCGGCGATTGCACCTGCTGCAAACCCCTGGCCGAAGTCAACGGTGAAATGTCCGTCAGTGGCGGTAATGGTGAAGCCGCTCCGACGGATACAACCGGCGTCGCCTGAAAAAGTTGAAAAATAAAAAAGACGCAGCTTGTGCTCCAAGCTGCGTCTTTTTTTTCTTCTATTTTTTGCGACTCAGTAACGCGGCACAGTGGGGTCGATCATCAGGCTCCACAGATCGATGCCGCCGGCAAGAGAACGTGCATTGGTAAAGCCATGCTTGCGGAGAATCGCCGTGCCGTTCATCGAACGGACGCCATGGTGACAATGCACGACAATGCGTTTGTTCTTGTGCGCGGCCAGTTCGCTGTCAACGCGTGCATCAAGCTCACTGAGCGGGATCAACGTTGAGCCGTCAATTTTGCACACGTCAAATTCCTTGGGCTGCCGCACATCGAGAATCAGCAATTCCGCCCGAGAATCGAGCCATTCTTTGAGTTGCGTCGGATGTACTTCCCACTCCGGATTGATGTGGATCTGAATGCCGCTGCTGGTGACAACCGGCTTGGCTGCGTTCGCCGACGGCATGCCGCAAAATGCCTGGTAATCGATCAGCTTCGTGATCGTGGGATGATCGCCGCATAGCGGGCAATTCTTGTCCCGGCGAAGCTTGAGCGTGCGAAACTGCATGTCCAGCGCGTTGAGCACCTGTAGCCGCCCGAACAACGGCGTGCCAATACCCGCCAGAATTTTGATCGTTTCGTTCGCCTGAACGGACCCAATGATGCCGCACATCGCGCCCATCACGCCGCCCACCGCACACGAGGGCACCATGTCGGCCGGGGGCGGTTCGGGATATTGGCAGCGGTAGCATCCGGACGAAACCTCTCGGCCGTTCCATGATTTGATGTGCGGCGCAAACACCGTGTTCTGCCCTTCGAAACGAAATATCGAGCCGTCGACGTTGATCTTCTTGAGCAGAACGCACGCGTCGTTCACCAGATAACGCGTCGGAAAGTTATCCGTGCCGTTGATGATGACATCATACGGAGCAATCCATTCCATGGCATTTTCCGCGGTGATTCTGCCACGATGTTGAATAATGTTCACGTCCGGATTGAGAGCGCGAAGCTTCTTCTCCGCAATGTCGAGCTTGGATTGCCCGACATCGATCGTAGAGTAAAGAATTTGCCGCTGCAGGTTGGAGTGGTCGACGGTGTCGAATTCGACAATCCCGATCGTCCCGACCCCGGCGGCCGCCAGATACATCGCATTGGGACTGCCCAGCCCGCCTGCGCCGACGATCAGCACTTTGGAATTGAACAGCGTAAGCTGGCCGGCCTCGCCGAATTCCGGAAGGGCCAGATGGCGCGCATAGCGGTTTCGTTGTTGCTCGGTGAGTGTGGTGACTGGAGGCATGGTTCGGACTCCGCAAGGGTTGAAATGAACGAGTACGGTATCATACAGGAATCGCCAGCGGCGCGCGAAGCCCACCGGGTGTTGCATGCGACCGAACGGAAAGGCGCAGATGCGTTTGGAAATAGCTCAGAGCCAGATTGCCGAAATCGCCCAGACGGGAGTGAAGGCCTTTCCGGAGGAAGCCTGCGGCCTGCTGATAGGGCGGATCACTGATCGCGCATGGCATGTGGAAAGCGTCATCCCCGCGGAAAAGATCGCCGCCGCCTCTGAGCGCCATCATCGCTACACGATCGACCCGAAAGTATTTCTGCACACCCAGCGCACCGCCGAAGCCGCCGGCCTGGAAGTCGTCGGTTTCTTCCACAGCCACCCCAATCACCCGGCCACCCCCAGCACCTTCGACCGCGAGCGTGCCTGGGGCAGCTATGTGTACGTGATCGTGCACGTGACGCCGAATGGGGCGCAGGAGACGACCGCCTGGGAACTGGTGGGGGAGGCCATGACTCCAGTGAAGATCGACGACCTCACCTGAACTTCAGATCGGGGCTTGGCAATTACTCTTGCGAAGGGAGCAGCAAATCGGCGCTAATATCCCCGCTGAGTTGCACCCGCCAGCTATCCACCGTTTGGCTCAGCAAATTCCAGTTTCCCCTCGCCGCCCGCCGCACGAAACCCCGATCGCCTGAGATCGGACCCTCATAATCCAGATAAACTCGCCGGTGGTCCCCAATGCGAACCGCCTGCAAAACCGCCTCTGCCCGGTGCCACTCTTCCGGCGGAATGCGAATTTGCCACGTTACCAGCAGCTCCTGTCCCGCAATTTCCAGCAAAAGGTCCCAGTGCGGCTCCGCGATATCCTCATGCCGGAGCACGGTATAGCGCAATACTTGCGGCTTGGCGGCGGTAGGCATGGACTGGCTCATGGCTTGCGATTCCCTCGCCCGATGATACCATCATGTGTTCGCTTAATCATTTGGAGAAAATCGGCATGGTTGGTTTTGCCTCTCCTCGATGGAATGGATCTAAATTCCTGTTGTCTTGCGCTCTGCTGTTCGTGCTGGTCGCCATGCTCGGCGGTTGTACGAGCGAACTGCAGAAGAACCGTGAACTGGGCGTGTCGCTCTATCAAAAGGAGCACTACGACCAGTCTCTCGCTGCGCTTACCACAGCGCTCAAGTGCGACGAGTTCGACGCAGTCTCGAATACCTACGCCGGCCTGATTCACTATCGCGCCGGCAACTATCAGCAGGCCTGCTATCACTTCAAGACCGCCCTCCAGGCGGATCCCTCGAGCGAACAAGCCAAGGCCGGTCTTACCGCCGCTCTGATTCGACTGGATAAACCCGATTTAGCGCTGGACTACCTCGAACGTGCGTCGGCACTGGCGGAAAAAGTCAAAGATCCACGCTGGAAAAAGTCCTTCGCCAATCGACGCTATCAGGATCAGACCGATGAAGGCTTGTTTACCGGCAGGGCCGGTGACCGGCTGCGTATCGGACGAACTTACGAGAAGCTTGGCGACTATGACAACGCTTTGCTCTATTACAAGAAGGCCCTTGCGGTGGCGCCGGATAATCCCAGCGTGCTCTTCGCAGTCGGTTTGCTTTTCGAAAAGACCGGCGACAAAACCGTGGCCCGGGAATATCTCATCAAGGCCTACATGGCCGATCCCAGCACGCCCGGACTTACCGAGGCCCTGACGCGCAACGGCATCGCCATTTCCGACGTTCTTGGAGTTCCCAAAGGGCAGGAGTCGGCCGTCCCCGCTCCCAAGTAGCAGGGCACTCCGACTCTGTCGGCGGAATAGCGGTTCATGCCTGAAACCCTCAGTCAACGCTTGATCGAATCTCTGGAACCCGTACGGGACCAGCTCTACGTCCTTGCGCAGGAGCGCTCGGCCAGCGCTCCGGCGGCAGAAGGACTGCTCCAGCAGACACTTCGTCACGTGCTTTCCGTCATGATCGACGGGACGCTCAAGACGGATGCGGCACGGGCCGTGGAAGATGAACTGCGGAATGGGCCCGTGGTTGCGGTCTCGAGCGATTCCGTGATGCCTGCCGATGTCTGGGCGCGCCTCTCCGCTGGCGTGCAGATTGAGGCGGCACGACACGGCGGGGGACGCGGGGGCGTTGGCATCAACCCCGAAAGTGTCCTGCTGAATCCCGATCCGCTACTGGCGCCTCGAAAAGGCGTCCAGCAAGAAGACCCCCAGGCCGCACCGCATCTGACGCCGACGCGATTCGTCCTCGTGGCCGGCCTGGCGGTGGTGCTCGGCGTGGCGGTCACCATCTACTTGGCAACCCGTAATTCGAAACCCCCGCGGCACGCTCCGTCCATGACCACCACGGCCACTGCACCAGGATGATCGGGACGAACACGCGTTGCTTCAAGAACGTTAACCGTCGATGGGGCGGTAAGGTGATTAATGGACCATGTGCTGACGAGTCGATTCCCCACGCGGATTCATCGCCTGGATGTCGCCGGCCAAACCATCGATCTGGTGGCGCCGGTCGATCCCGATGCGCTGCTGGATGACCCGATCGTCGAACAGCGTTACAAAGACGACAACTATCTGCCCTACTGGCCGATCATCTGGCCCAGCGGTCTGATGATGGCCGAGCGCATTCTGAATGCCGCTGAAAGCCCTCCAGCGCTTCCGCCGGGCGAAGCGTCGCCGCGTTGCATTGAACTGGGTTGCGGCCTGGGATCGACGGGCATTGCTGCGGGCCGGCGCGGCTGGCATGTGACGTTTACCGATTACGACCCGGAAGCCGTGGACTTCGCCGTACACAACGCCCTTCGAAACGGGATCCCAACCGAGCGGGTACGCGGCGTTCACATGGATTGGCGCGCGCCCCTGGCCGAGCAGTTTCCGTGGGTGCTGGCATCCGATGTGTTATACGAGCGTCGATTGCATCCGCTGCTGTTGTCCGCGGTCAAGGCGCTGCTTGCGCCGAGTGGCACGGCATGGGTAAGCGATCCGCAACGCACCAGCGCCGAGGATTTTCCGCTGGCCGCCGTCGAGTCCGGCTTCAAGGTCAGCACCGTCTACATGGAAGGCAAGAACTTCGCCGGCGGCGTGCAACAGGGAACGCTCTACGTGCTGACGCGGGTTGCGTGAGTGGGGAAACGCAGATCTATCGCGGAAGCGTCAGAACATCACATCGCATGGCGCCTTTGACCAACTGCTAGTTTTTCGCAGGTTTTTTGCCTGCCTCTTTGCCGGCCAGCGGCCTGGGTTCATCGGGGAACCAGCAACTCTCGATGCCCTGGGTATCGACGGCCGTGACGAAGTAGAACTTTCCGGCGGCGCCGGACGGATCACGAAACGTCGTCTGAGTCAGCAGCTTGTAGCGCTCCGGAACATAGGGCGAATTCAGAAGGGTCATGATGCGGCCCTCCTCATCAGCACGGTAAACGCGGTATCCGGCGATCTTCCCGCTGGCGGGTTGCCACGTAACGCTTACGCCGCCTTCCGGGCTGGGCTTAACATGGATTCCCTGCGGCAGGGCCGGAGCGGTGGGTGGATCGTAATTGCGCCGAGCCAGCTTCAAATCGACCAGCGTGTGGAAAAATGTCGCCGCGTCCGCCCAGTTGATCCACTTGGCCTGGTTGAGCGTCCGCGTGTAGTAACAAGCCTCGGTGATGCCCACCGGCGATTCCTCGTTGGGGTTTTCCAGGATCGGCATATAAGGTGCGGCAATCCATCCTTCCCAGCGGTGATCGTGCGACTGAGTGCGAAAGTAATTGCCCCGCGTGTACGAAAGCGTCCGGCCCGAACTCCCGGGAAGATCGTGATGCTCCATGTCTCCAGTGACGTCGATGGCGTCAGTGAAACGCTGGTACACCGCGGGATGAATCGACAGATCCTCGTTTTGCGTCAGTTCAATGGAGCGCAGCCAGTGATCGCAAACAGCCTGGTAGAGCAAGTCGCTCTGCGAGCCCTGCCCGGAATTGCCGGAGTACGAGCGCTGCCCGTGGCCGTAGATACCCGCCACACCGGCGCTCTTGGTCACATCGCGGTAGAACATGGTCATCCAGTCGTCGTGGGACTTCTTGCCGCCGTAGAGACCGAAGTAGATCGATCCGATCTGCATGTTGTAGGCATTGGCAAAGGCGATGAGATGGGGAAGGCCCGAGTCCGGATAAACGGCGCCGTTGGTCAGCATGGAGGCGCGGCCGACGGCGTAGCAGATTTTGTCCAGCCGTTCGTTGGGGCCCCAGTACTCCGCCAGCGGCGCCATCGCGCCCGACCCATAGCCGATGTTGTAGGGCTGCACCGGGCCTGCCACCTTATCGCCACCGCTGGGCCGATTATCGAGCGGAGGCAGTTTGTTCACCTGATTCTGCGCCCAGCCGGGAAGCCACGCGGCCACCGTATCTTTGTTGGGCTCCATCGTCGGCGAGGCCATCTTGCGGACCGCATCCCGCACGGCGTCGTCCTTGCCCGTGAGATAATCGAGCGCCGCGGTCTCATTCCATGATCGATGCCAGTCCGCTTTCTCGTAAAACTTCGCCCCCTCCACTTTCAGCAGTACCGCGAGATCATCGACCGTAATCCCAGGTTCGTCGACCGCCGCCGTCAGCGTGACCTGGTTTGATCGCACAACGTCCCAGAGTTTCTCCGCATCCGTCGACGGTACAAAGACGATGCGGTTCTGGAACCAGAACGAGCGGATCGTCTGGCTAAAGGAATCAAAATTGCGATGCAGGGTGGTGGGGCCCATGAATTGCAACGTCTGTGGCGAAGCTGGCTTTTCTTCCGTGGGAGTTTCGCTCTGGTAGGACACTCCCGGTTGGCCGGCCGAAATGTGCGGTATGTTGACGACACTGAACCCTGCCTTTTCCGCCTCGGCCGCGTCGACGTATTGGTTCTGCACGTAGCGAAGTAGCTTCCGCAGGCCCGTCGGTATTTTTCGAATGACGGGCGTCTCGCCGTCTTTGCCGAATGTGGCCTTGCCGCTTAGCAGCATCGGTGCCGCAGCCGCCACGCACTCGGGGGACTCCTTCTCTTCCGGGAATGTCCGTTCCGTGGCGATGATCATGCTCCCGTGACGCGGGATCAGGTACGTGGATTCCGCAGCATCCGGCACGCCCTTCGGTCCGACCTTGACCCGCACCTTCGCGAAGATCGGCCCGCTGGCGTACTTGAACTCGCGAATCTCCAGGTTTTCCGGCGACTCATAGCTGACCGTCGTCGCTCGCAGCGTCGTGAAAGTTTCATCTCCCTTGGGCTGGGCTTCGGCATGCTGGCGCTCCAGCCGAAAGCTGGGCCCCATCCAGCCGTCGAGCAGATTCAACTTGCCGAACGGCGTTTCAAGCCCGCTGATCGCGCCCTTGCGCGGGCCCTCGGTCAGGAAGGCGACTTTGAGATCATCAGCGGAAAACTGAACCTGACCGCTGCTTCCCGTCGCGGGGATGGGACTCATCTTGCCGCCAGGATTCGTCCCTCGATAGACAAACAATTGCCTGCGCTGCCAGGGAGCCAGGTCGGTGAAAAAATAAATGTGCATGGCGGAAATGCCGCCAGCAACCGAGTGGCGGATGTCGTCGGCCTGATAGGGGATCGGCTTGGTCCTGGCCGTGTCGGCGGCATCGAAAATGACCAAGCCATTGGAGTCCGTGCACTCCCCGGTATGAAAAAAAAGCGGAACGCGCACGAGATCGTTCTTGCGGGCAAGACCCACATGCTCGTTGACCGTCAACTGCCGAAGGGGACCTCCCGCCTTTGGCACACTTTCACGAATCACGGGCGTGAAAGCGAGATTCGGTGCAGCGAACACCGAAGCGTCTTCGGCCGCATCGACGCGAAGGCCGATCAGGCCGGTAGCGACGAACGATAGGAAGAGGCTCGCCCCCACGAAATGGCGACGGGATATCCGCATTCGCTTTTCCTTCCAAAGGCGGTTTCATATCTCCCAACGACCGCTAGAAATAACTGGCTTTCAATTCGTAACGGGATCATGAAACAGCATGTAAAGTCCGAAGACGCTTCGAGATGGACGGCGTGGCATTGACGCTCACATAATGAACGATCGAGATGGGGCTTTGATGCATGGGGGAAAATGATAATAGCACCCAATCGGAGTGAGACGAATCCGCAGACTGATTTGTAAGGTCGGCAGATGATGATTTTCTTCTTGGGCGGGCCTTGCGGGGATTGACGGATGAGCGAGAATGCCCGGAGATAGGGGATTGATGCACGAGAGGAGCTGCGGTATGAAGGTGCGCAAGGCGGTAGTGACGGCGGCGGGAAAAAGTCAGCGGGCGTTGCCGTTGCAGCGATTCGTGGATCGCGATGGGACTGAAAAAACACTACTGCAGATCGTCACCGAAGAAGTGCTGGCGGCCGGCGTGGAGGAGATCGCGGTGATCACCTGCCCCGGCGACGCGGCGGTGTACCGGGAGGCGGCGGGGGGACATGCGGGGCGGATCAGTTTTATCGAACAGGAGAAACCTCGCGGCTATGGAGACGCGATCTTTCGGGCCGCAGATTTTGTCGGCGGTGAGGCGTTTGTGCACCTGGTTTCCGATCATCTTTATTTGAGCGCTAGCGAGGTCCGGTGCGCGGCCCAGTTGGTGAAAGCGGCCGAGGCGAACAGTTGCGCAGTCTCGGCGGTGCAGGCGACACGCGAAAGCATGCTGCCCTACTACGGCACGGTCGGCGGACGGCGCGTCGTGCAGCAGCAGAAAATGTACGAAGTCGAAACCGTGATGGAAAAGCCGACACCGACCCAGGCCGAGCAAACGCTGATCGTGCCCGGCCTCAGAGCGGGGCATTACCTGTGCTTCTTTGGCATGCACGTGCTGACACCTGCCGTGATGGAGATTCTGCAGCGGCAACTGGCGGCACTGCCCGCCGGACAAATGCTGACGCTTAGCGGCGCACTGGCCGAACTCCCGCAACGCGAGAAGTACCTGGCCCTCGAGATTGACGGTTCGCGGCACAATGTGGGCGTGAAATACGGCATCCTGATGGCACAGATGGCGCTGGCGATGGCTGGGCAGGACCGCGAATCGGTGCTGGCGGAAATGGTGGAAATGCTGGCGGCCCGAGGCAAATAGACGCTTAAAAGTCGATGGCCCCGCCTGAGCGCTAGGCCCCTCTCTCATTTTCTATTTCTGTCCCGGCTGATGATGCAGGAAATGAACGATGCACAGCAAACTGATAGATGTGATTGTTTCCGAAGAAGCGGGAGTGCGAAACCAGTCGCTGGATGCACTGGTGGCAGGGGCATCGCTGGAAGAACTGCTGCGACAGTGTGCAGCGCTGGATGACTTTCGGCGGACGTGTCCCAATCTGTATCAACGGGTGCGCGCACTCTTCTTCCTGTACGCGATTTACCGCTTCCATGTCCCCCTGTGTGTGCCCGCAACGGCCCATGGAGCGATTCCCTTTCACGGCTACGAGCAATTACTGGCGCGGCGGTTCGAAGAATCGATCGATACATTTCTGGCCACCCAGACTAAGCAGGGCGCCAGTGATCAGCTCTCATCCGCACTGGCCGCGGCATACAAGGACCTGGGATTTCAAACGCTGGCGAATCAGGTGCGTCGAAGCGTCCGATCGGTGCGGGGGAATCAGTGGATGTTCCGCGTCGGCCATCCGCTCGATCAACCGCTGCGAATCCGCCCCGAGTTGCTGGCGCGGCACCAGGCCGCAGGAGGGGATGCCGGAGCGTATCCAATTCTCTGCGAGAAAACGCCCGTGCGCATGGACCTTACGCACTCGGCATGGAGCGACATTTTTTTCCTGGGTATGGACTATCCGGAGGGGGCGAAGGTCCTGAACGTGTCGATCGACTTGGCGGTCCACGGTCGCGACCCGCTGCCCCAGCCGCCGGTCGAGGCCTACCTGCGGGTGATCGATCAGCCGGTGCTGCGGTTGGTGTCGGTGGATCTGGGCGCGAGCGTCGAGATCAGCAGTCTGGCGGAAGTATTCGATTTTGCGCGGGATTACCTGGGCCTCTTGAAGGCGGCCGTGATTGCCGCCGGGATCGTGCCGCCGGGTCTTGAGGGGTCCGAGCAGCAACTCTCCGACGTGCTGGCGCGATTGGTCGGGCCGGGGCTGGGGTTGGAGATTGTCAGCAAAATCAACGACATTCCCAAGGGCTCACGCTTGGCGGTATCGACCAACCTGCTGGCGTCGCTGATCAGTGTCTGCATGCGCGCGACCGGACAAACCAAGCAGTTGACCGGCCCCCTGGAGGAACCGGAGCGCCGCGTGGTAGCCGCGCGGGCGATCCTCGGCGAGTGGCTCGGCGGCAGCGGCGGCGGGTGGCAGGATTCCGGCGGCGTTTGGCCGGGAATGAAACTCATCTGCGGCGCACGTGCCGAAAAGGGCGATGTGGAAGCCGGCATTTCGCGCGGCCGGTTGCTGCCCAATCATCGTATTCTGAATCGCGACGATGCCAGCGATGCCGCACGTGAAGCACTCCAGGATTCACTCGTGCTGGTGCACGGCGGAATGGCGCAGAATGTCGGTCCGATCCTCGAAATGGTCTCCGAAAAATATCTACTCCGTAGCGAAAAGGAATGGGAAGCCCGTCAGGCGGCCCTCGGCGTGCTGGACCAGGTCCTCACCGCACTGAAGGCCGGCGATATCCGCGCGGTCGCCAAGGCCACCACCTACAATTTCTTCGGCCCGATCCAGGCCATCATTCCCTGGGCCAGCACGATGTACACGGAACTGCTCATCGAACGCATCAAGGCACGCCTCGGCGAGGATTTCTGGGGCTTCTGGATGCTCGGCGGTATGTCCGGCGGCGGCATGGGATTCATTGTCGCCCCGCACCGCAAAGCCGAGACGCAGAAACTGCTGCAGGAAACCATGCGCGACACAAAGAACGAACTGCAAGCTGCATTGCCCTTCGCCATGGACCCCGTCGTTTACGATTTTGCCATCAACGAACGCGGAACCTGGAGCGAGATTCTCGTCGGTGAGCAGGCCATGATGCCCGCCAGCTATTACGGCCTGATGGTGCCCGGATGGATCCGGCAGGATGTGCGGAAATTGACGCCGCTGGTGCGCGGCGACTTGGAGCGGTTCGGTCAGACCTGCGCAAAAAACGCGGCCATGGGAGAGACCGTCGACGCTGTGTTCCAGCGGCTGATTCCCCATTCGGCACGCGAGAGTTCGCAGAAACAGAGCCTGGGCCAGGTGCTCGATGATCTCGGCTTTGATCGGCAGCAGCATGAACAGGTCCGCGGATCGCTGCGGGCCGGCCGGCTCGGGCTGGCGCAAAATCGTCTGCCCGACGCGACGACCATTGAAGACGTGCGCCCGGAAGATGTGTTTGATGCCCGCGGCGACGGCGCGGAAAAGTATCGCTCCCTCGGGCAAAAGGCGCTGCAGGATGGACAGGTGGCGGTCGTAAGTCTCGCAGCAGGCGTGGGAAGCCGCTGGACGCAGGGGGCCGGCGTCGTCAAGGCACTGCATCCGTTCTGCAAACTGGGAGGGCGGCATCGAAGTTTCCTCGAAGTGCATTTGGCAAAAAGCCGGCGGGTATCGCAGGAGACCAACTCGGCAATCCCCCACGTCGTCACGACGAGCTGGCTGACGCACGACCCACTCGCCAATTTTCTGGCACGGAGCAACAACTACAAGTATCCGGGCGAGGTTGTGTTGTCGCCGGGACGCGCCGTGGGCCTGCGAATGGTCCCCATGGTGCGGGACCTGCGGTTTGCCTGGGAGGAAATGCCGCAGCAGCAGTTGGATGAGCAGAAGCAGAAGATGCGGGAATCAGGCCGATCCGCGTTGATCGGATGGGCGCAAGCCGCCGGCGAGGGGAGCGATTACACCGACAATCTCCCCGCACAATGCCTGCACCCCGTCGGCCATTGGTTTGAGATTCCCAACATGCTGCGGAACGGCATCCTTGCGGGGCTGATCGAAAAACGCCCGCAACTCAAGTACCTGATGCTGCATAACATCGATACGCTCGGCGCCGATGTCGATGCCCGGCTGCTGGGGCTTCACATCGATCGTGGCACCTGCCTGTCCTTCGAAGTCATCGGCCGGAGGATCGAGGATCGCGGCGGCGGCTTGGCGCGGGTCGATGGACGCGTGCGTCTGCTCGAAGGCCTCGCAATGCCGCGGGAAGAGGACGAATTCGGACTGAGCTTCTATAACTCAATGACGACCTGGATCGACATCGATCAACTCCTCACAGTCTTCGGGCTGACCCGCGATGAGCTTAGCAATGTCGAAAAGGTGGCGGCAGCCGTGCGGACCATCGGCGCACGCATGCCGACCTACATCACCCTCAAAGATGTAAAGAAACGCTGGGGCCAGGGGCAGGAGGATGTCTTCCCCGTGGCGCAGTTTGAAAAGCTCTGGGGGGACATGACGGCGCTGCCGGAAGTGGGCTGCGGATTCTTCGTAGTGGACCGCCGGCGTGGGCAACAACTGAAAGACCAGGCGCAGTTGGACGGGTGGTACCGGGAGGGGAACGCCGCTTACCTGGAAACGCTCTGCGCGTGGAGCTGAACCAGAGTCTGCAACGCCATGGAACCACGACTGCACGATGTGGAATAATTTTGCATGCAAAAATAAAAAAGCCGTGTGGAGGAGGGTAAGTGTCCACACGGCTTGGCGGAGGAGGAAACGAGTACTTGAAACCGCGGCGTGTGCCTTGCGACGACACGCCGACGGGTTGTTGATAAAGGCCGCGAGTTCGAGGGTTAGTCCACTCGCGGCTTGGCGGAGGAGGAAACGAGTATTGGTCAGCGGCTTGGCTGCTGAGTGATCGTCCCACTTGACCATTCAGTAACTGTTGCCGCGGCATTTCCACACAATTCAGGTGCTCAGACCGCCGGTCTGGTCCTGAATTATTCATTTGTCATGCTGGAGTAAAAAGCAACAGGCGTGCCAGATCTGATGTGAAGGTTTTAGTTTTTTCGCCAGCGTGATAGTGAGCCAAAAAATCGCTCTAAAAGCGTGTTTTATGGCGAAAATGCGGGGTAAATGCTGGTCAAAAATCACAGGGGAGGTGAGAATTGGTTTTTCGTATGCTGATGGCGGCTGCGTAAATGATCATCAAACAGGCACGGCGGGGGTTCCGGGTGCCCAACGATCACGCAGAGGCGGTCGCGATGGCGGGTTTTGCGGGTGATGGCGATGTTTAAGCTCTGGTTTAGAAATGATTTACAAGCGATGAAGCGGATTGCCTGGCGGGGGCTTGGCCTCTCCATTCTGGGCCTATTCATGGGTTTGCTGGCCGCATGCCCCTCTTCGGAAGATGTTCGCCCCACTTCAAATACTACGAATTTGGCCCCGATGAGCGTCGATTGGCCGCTGTTTGCCACCCGCCGATCGTCAAACTATCTGCGGTTGGACCTTCCCAGCGTTGTCGTGGGTACAAAGATCGATGTAGGTGTCATGGACGGGGTGGCGGTTCAGATTTCATCCCTGCGCGTCTACCGCAGCACCATGGTCAGTCCCCGGGCTGAGCAGATGACCGGCGATCCGCGGATCACCATCGACGCCGGAAGTTATCTCGTGCCGCTGCCCTTGGAGCAGGCTGAAGATCACCGCGTCTTCGAAGTCAAAGATCCGATGCCGCTCTACATGAAGGTCGACGTGGCGGCGACGGCAGCGCCCGGTGACTACCGGTTGCCCGTGATCATCAAGGCACCCGGACGTGAGCCCATCACCTGCGCCGTACTGCTGACGGTCTCCGAGATTGTATTGCCGACCGAGCAGCGCGTCCTTGCTGCCGCGACCACGACCATCGACGAACTGTCACGGCTGTTCCCCGCAACCTTCGGAAGTTTCAACGCGGGATATCTGGATCGTGCAGAGCCTGAGCATGCCGCGGCCGTGGCCCAGCTCGACACAATGGTCAAAGCTGGCCAGCGCGAAGGGCTGGCGTTGTTCGTGGAGGATCTTTGCCCGGCGGTGAAAGTAGACGATGTGGGGCGGGTGAATATCGATTGGGATGCGTACGATCGTGTGATGTCGCCGTACATGGACGGAACGGCATTTGCCGATCGCGTGCCGTTGCAGGTGTGGCTGGCGCCGGTGCCGCCGCGGCGGATTCGCGACTCCGCGGTGCAACTGCGTCAGTACCTGGCCACCTGCGCCGAGCACTTTGCCGCCAAGGGATGGGTGGCGACTCCCGCCTTTATGCATCCTGCATTGGTCGAGGCCATGGGCGATGCGGCAGAGTCGCCCGAGAAAGCGGAATTGCGCACACAGATCAGCAAAATTCTGCAGATGCACATGTCACGCGACGTGCTGGCGGTGACCACTCCCGACGGGCAGGTGCCGCACCCGCGGATGTGGGTGGTGGATGATACCGATCCGCGGCTGCCTCCGGCGGGTGCGCTGGCGACGGAACAGAGCGTTCGCGTCTGGCCGTGGGTGTGTGCGGCGCGCGGTGTGAAAGGATTCGTCTGGCGCGGCGCGGTCGAACATGCGGATGAAGTCGCCAAAGGACAGGAGAATGTCCTCTCGCCGGGCGCCGGCCGGCGGCCGCTGCTGGTGGCGCAGGCACACCAGTCGAAAGATAAGAAAGGGGCTGCGACAGGCGAACAGGTCGAGGTATTGCCAACGCTGCGGATGGCGTGGCTGAATGCGGGAATTAATGACACGGCCATGCTGGGTTTGCTGGAGAAACGCAGCGATCCGAGCCTCGTCAGCGAAGTCCTGGCCGGTGTGGTAGGCCGCACCGGCGTCACGCTTTCGCTCGCGGGCGCGGAAATTCCGACCGCGCCCGCAGGTTATCTGTATGCCGGCTGGCCCGGCGAATTGAAAACCTGGCAGGCCTTGCCCTTGCTGATGGAAAGGCTGGTGCTGGCGAACGATCCGGGGCACCAGGTGAAAGTGTCCGCGGATGATCCGATATATCTTCAGGCCAAGGTCTGGCTGGGCGATGCGCATCGTCCCGCGGCGCGCGTGGGCGGATATCGCTTTATGCTCCAGCAGGGCCGCGAGGGAGCGGTGGTCGAATCGCTGATGGATCTGCTGGTGGAGAACCCGGTGGATTCGCCGACTGAAATGGAATTCAAATTTCCTAATCTGCCGGGTGATTTCGACATTGCCGGCGCCACCGATATCGGCGGCGGAAAACTGGAACGCACGATCGAAGGCTACGGCCTGGCACGCGTCGGCGTGAAAATGGCAGCCCACCTGGAATCGATCCGTGAATGCCCCGCGCTCACCGATGCTCTGGTCCGCGAGCGGACCGGCAGCGCCATGGTGCATCTGCCTCTGACGGTTCCGATCTACAGAATGAAGAGCTTTCAGATGTCCCCCCGTGTGGACGGCCGGGGCGATGACTGGCCGCAGGACGCCGCAGGCGCAGCGTTTGGCCCGATGCCGGTCGGCCTGCGGTATCTGAGCCGGGTGGATGTGCTGAAAGGCGCCGTTCGCCAGGAGCAGACGCCCGCGATCGCACGCTGGACCTATGATAATGATTTTCTATACGCGCTCATCCGTTGCGATCAGAATGGCATGTCAGATGAAAAAAATAACGAGTGGCCCTCGCAGGATGGACGCTGGTGGGGGACCGATGGCGTTCAAGTGCAAGTCTGCGGCGGCGGTGTGCTCACGGGCAAAAAAGTGTTCGTCGTCGGCATCAAACCCAGCGGAGTGGTGCTGACCCGAGTCGGCAAAGTGGAATCGGGCATGAATACCGCATCGATCAAATGGGCCGAGGGCCCGGCGAACGTCAAATTTGGAATCACCACGGATAAGACCGGCTACTTGGTGGAACTGGCGATTCCACGTAAATGGTTTTCCGAACCGAACCCGCCGGCCACTGCCACGGGAGGTGGGCGTTCCGATGGCGCCGTCGGCGGAGCCGCCCTGTGGCGCATCAACATCCTGCGGCATCGCGCCAGCGATCTGGAAAGCGCAAGCTGGAGCGGTCCCGTAGTCGACGACACGGACATCGGAATGATGGGCCTGCTCGTAGGGGAGTGAGGGTCGCCACCCATGAGCCCAATAAGTGCCAGAGCGTTTGCATCGCTGATGCCAGTCATTCTGGCAATATTCGTGGGGGCAGTTACGACGATTGTGACGGGTTGGGCATGTGCGGCGTGGGCACCGGTCGGCTGGAGTCTGGACGCAAGAGATGATTTGGAACACGCGTCAGAGGTCATCGATCCAGACGGAAACCGGGTTCTGTGCTATCAGGAGGGTGGGATTGGTTGGGGTTACTTGATGATCTGTTGCGAACGAGTGTGGGTTGGGGGAAAAGCAGAGTTGCTTCTCGATGACAATCCGTTTGCCACAAAATTTCACTACATTGTTGGATTTCCATTCCGCGCGATGCGATCGCGAGTGGAGGTGCAGCCCCTCACTTCAATGTCCATTCCGCAGAGATGGGAACTGCCGTGGCATGAAATTCTACGACGCGGCCTGGCGACAAGGGATTTGCCGATGTGGATGCATACCAAAAAAGACCGGCGGTTACCCCTCATTCCGATGCCATGGGGTTTTGTCGCAGACACGTTGATTTACGGGTTGGTGTACTGGATGGTTGCGAGGTGGTGCGGGCAGGCATGGCGGAAATGGAAACGCGTGCCGCGGGGATTCCCGGTAGAACTGACGAAGGGATGAGGGGGAGTTCAGACTTTCAGCCGACTAGTTGTTGGGTTATTCAAGTTGAATCGATAGTTGTGAGATCAGGTTTTTGGGGTGGCGGGAGGCGGAGCGGACCGCGCGCAGTCCTGCAATTCGGTGAACTACCGGCGACTGCGTAGAATGAAGGGTAGAGGATTATGTGATGTCGATGCAGTTGGCACGCGAACTGGTGATGCGGCATGGGTGGAATTCGACCGTCTACCAGATTCTGAACCCCGGATTCGAACACTGGTGGCCGGTAGGGGGGCAAGGCGTAGTGGGGTTTGTGCGGCCGAAGAACGCGTTGGGCGGGGCGTGGGTGGCGGCAGGGGCACCGGTATGTGAGCGGCGATTGCTGACGGGAATGGTGCGTGAGTTTGAGGATGCGGCGGCGGAGGAATCGCGGCGCGTCTGCTATTTCTGCGCGGGGTCGCGGATGCTAGAAGTGGTCGAGGACGGCTCCAGGCACGCGGTGGTGGGGATCGGCGCCCAGCCGGTGTGGGACCCGCGCGAATGGCCGGAGATTGTCCAGACGAAATCCGGCGTAAGGGCGCAATTGAATCGGGCGCGAAACAAGGGCGTACGCGTAAGCCGGTGGTCGCCGAAGATCGCTCGCGAAGATGTGGATGTGCGCCGGTGCCTGAAGTCGTGGATCGATTCGCGGCCGATGCCGGCCCTGCGCTTCATGGTGGATCCGCACGTCTTGGAGGGGGTGCTCGAAGATCGCGTGGTGCTGGTGGCACAGCGCCAATCTGAGGGGGCGGAACACGAACCAGAGGTCGTCGGGTTTCTGGTGGCCTCTCCCGTGCCGCAGCGAAACGGGTACCTGGTGGAACAGATCGTTCGAGCGCCTTGGGCGCCGAACGGAACCGCCGAGTTGCTGATTGATGCGGCGATGCGGGAGCTCGCAGACCGCGGCAGCACCTACGTGACGCTCGGGCTGGTGGCCCTGGCGGAACGTGCCCGCGAATTGATCGCGGAGAATCCGCTGTGGTTGCGCGTGTTGATGGGCTGGGCGCGGGCACATGGCCGGCGGTTCTATCATTTCGACGGCTTGGAGGCGTTTCGCGCAAAGCTGCAACCCATGATGTGGGAGCCTGTGTATGCGATCGCCAACGAGCCACGATTCTCGATGCGGACCCTCTATGCCGTCGCCCAGGCATTTTGCGTGGGCTCGCCGTTGAACACGCTGGGCGTGGCATTGGGCCGGGCAATTCGGCAAGAGGGTGCTTGGGCGCGCGATCTGATGAAGCGCAGGTAACTTCGTAAGGGCGGCGGGATTCAAGATTCGGAATTCGGAATGGGATAAACAAATGGGGGATTTCGGCGGAACGCGCCTCTAGTATTCCCTTGAATCGAATAAGAACAAGAACAGGCATCCTGATGCATGGACGGCGTTGTGATAGAGCGAAGGAGAATGTTATGGCTGGCTTTCGATTCGAGCGCAAGAATGCCGGGAAACGGTGGAATGGATCGGCCTTTCTGTTCCTGATTCTCGGCATTTTGGCGGGCAACCTTGCCGGATGTGCGGCCGCATCAGTTGCAGGGGATGCCAGCGGCGAAGTCTTGGGCAAGTCCGAAGAGCTGATTCGTCGTGGAAAGGTCGAGACCGATCAACCGGTACCGATTGCCGATGCCATCGAAATTGTCCAGAGGGCTGCAGACGAATTAAAACTCAATTCCGCCGGTCACGAAAAACATCCCGATCAGGTGAAGCTGATTTACCGCGACGATCGCAAACAAATGGTTGTCGTGACCATCGTTCGGCGAACCGAAGTGCTGACCGAGATTCATACGGATGTGGGCTTCCTCGGCCCGGAGAGCCTGGGGCGAGCGGTGATGCGGCAAATTCTGGACGATCTTCCGCCGGAAAGGCCACATGATGCAAAATCCCTGAACTGAACGGTTTGGCCAGGGTTTCGCGAAGTTTTCCGCACGCTGCAGGAAAAGAATTGCACTGGAACGGCGAATACGGAGAGAATATGGCGTATTCTCAGTGGAAAGGGAGTTCTATGCGTTACGGGGCAGCAGCGGTTGTGGTGGCGGGGATGATGATGTGTCTGATCGGGGTCGCCGCCGGGCAGTTGGTGATTCCGGATGAACCCAAGCCGGTAGAGGCTTCGCAAGCCGTTCAAAAACCGGTACGCGAAATGATGGCCGGATACCAGGCCGCCGTGACCGCGGGGGACATTGAAAAGGCAATGAGCTTCTGCGCCAGCAAAAATGAGCGGCAAACGAAGGTCGTGAAGATATCGATTGCTGTCGACATGGCCATTGTAAAGCTGCACGAGCGCGTCGAGAAAAAGCTGGGCGAAGATGCGTGGGGCACTCTCGGCGAGCGTCTGGCGGAAGTGTCCGAAGCCTCCGACAAGGCCGCCAGGATCACGGAATTGGATGGGGATGATCTTGTGCAGGTGCAGTGGTATGCGGATTCCCAGATTCCCGAAGAGAAACGCTTCGCAGCCCAGTGCCCCATTCGCAAGACCAAGGACGGATGGCGGTTCGATATTTTCGTCAACGGCGATGACATTGCGGAAATGCGGCGCGGGTACCGCGATGTGCTGGCGGAAGTCACCGAAATACAAGCCGATGTTGAGGCGGGCCGGATCACCAGTGCCGACGAACTCACGAAACGCGTCGAAATGCTGGTCAAGGATGCACGGGGTGGCGGGGCCGAGGAAGAGACCACCCAACCCGACTCGCAGCCGGCGGCAACCGCGCCAGTGGAGGGGATGTAACGAATCATCCGCTCCTGATCGCTGATCAGATGTTGCGCAGTTTATTCGATCCGTTAAACGCCGCGACCTTGTACGTCTCGGCCAGCGTTGGGTAGTTGAAAACATTATTGATGAAGAAGTCGACAGTGCCGTTGAAGGCCATGACCGCCTGGCCGATGTGCACCAGTTCGGTCGCCTGCGTGCCGATGATGTGCACGCCAAGGATCTGCCGGCTCTCCTGGTGGATCAGCAGTTTGAGCATGCCGACGGTATCGCCGAGGATCTGGCCACGGGCGACTTCCTTGTAGTGGGCGATGCCGGCCTCATAGGGAATGCCGGCGTCCGTGAGTTGTTTTTCCGTTTTTCCAACCATCGAGATTTCAGGAATCGCGTAGATGCCGTAGGGGAATAGCTCAGGAATGGAAGTGGTTTCAACGCCGAAGGCATGGCAGACGGCCAGGCGTCCCTGCTCCATTGAGGTGGACGCGAGTGCGGGAAAACCAATGACGTCACCGGCGGCGTAGATATGGGCCACATCCGTCTGATAGCTCTTGTTGACCTTCAGACGCTCGCGATCGTCGGGGACCAGCCCGACGTTTTCCAGTTGCAGAGACTTGGTGGTGCCCTGTCTGCCCACAGCATAGAGCAGGCACTGCGCGGTCAGGCATTTACCGGATTCGAGATGCGCCTGAACGAGCTTTGAGCCGTGGTTGCTGGGAGCGTCGATTTCTTCGATCTTCGAGACTTTCTCGCCGAAGCGCAGCGTGATGCCGACCTGGCGCATTTGATACTGCAACGCCTCGACGATTTCGCGGTCGAGGAATTCGAAGAGTTCAGTCTTGCCTTCGACGAGCGTCACGCGCACACCGAGCGTGCCCAGCATGCACGCATATTCGACGCCGATGACGCCGCCCCCGACGACGATGATCGATTTGGGCAGGTGCGCCAGTCTGAGCAAGCCGTCGGACGTGAAAATGTTGTGATCGTTGAACGGCACCGACGATGGCGTCGCCGGACGCGTACCCGTGCAGATGATGAATTTGTCGGCCGTGATCATCTCGGTATGTTCGGGCATTTCCAGCTGCAGGAGATTCGGCCCTTCGAAATGGGCATTGCCCCACAGCAGATCGATGCCGTTGCGGTCGAAATGTTCGCGGATGACACCGCGCTCGTTGTGGATGACATGCTGCGACACGTAGATGAGGTCTTCGATCGTGATATCGCGTTTGGGTCGGAAGTTGTCCCCGTACAGGGCGCGCTTGTTGGAGCCCGTCAGGTACAGCACGGCTTCGCGGAGCGACTTGGAGGGAATGGTCCCGGTATTGATCCCGGCGCCGCCCAGAACCGGATCTTTTTCAATGATGCAGACTTTCTTCTCGAGCTTGGCAGCCTGGATGGCGGCTTTCTGCCCGGCGGGCCCGGACCCGATCACAGCAATATCGTAATGTTTCATTGTCCCTTCCACTTTCACCGTTCCTTCCCGCGAGATACTTATCGGCCAAGCCGCCGCGGGAGTCAATGGAGAGTTTGCTTCAGAACGCTTTGTTTTTCGTTATTTCGTCACGGAAAATTCGGAGCGGTTACTCCGGTGTTGTGCCGGGTGGGGGTTCATCGGTAGACTGCACGCATGTCGTTGGAAATTTGCGTTTTGGGTAGCGGGAGCGGCGGGAATTCGACGGTCGTCAGATCGCCGTGGGGTTGCGTACTCGTCGATGCGGGCTTTGGTCCGCGGGCCACCGCCCAGCGGCTGCACGGAACAGGTGTGGACGTCGAACACCTCGCGGCCATCGTGCTAACGCACCTCGACACCGATCATTTCAAAACGCACTGGCTGCGAACCATCGTGAAGCAAAAGATCCGTCTGTTCTGCCACCGCAAAAAGGTGAAGCAGATTGTGGGCAGTCCCGAGGCGCGGGATATGTTCCTGCGCGTAAAGGGTTCGGAATCACTGATCGAGTTGGTGAACGGATTTGACGAGGCGGCCGGTTTCGAACCGGTGAAGGGCGTTCGGATGGAGCCGTTGCCCTTGGCGCACGATGAAGCGGGGTCGCACGGTTTCGTTATCTCATGCGATGGATACCGGGTCGGATATGCGACAGACCTCGGCCATGTTCCGGAGGAACTGATTGAGCGCTTCTGCGGCGCCGATGCGGTGCTGCTCGAGGCGAATTACGATCCAGAAATGGAACAGAACAGTCCCCGGCCCTATTTTCTTAAGCAGCGGATCATGGGTGGCAAGGGGCATCTCAGCAACGGCCAGGCGCTGTCCGCCCTCCAGTCGATTCTGGATCGAACGCACCAACGGCAGGGTGCGGAAAAACTTCCCCGGCACATCGTACTGATGCATCGCAGTCGCCAGTGCAACTGCCCGAAACTGGTCGAGGGATTCTTCAAACAGGATGAACGCATTGCCCGCGTGCTGACGCTGGCCCATCAGGCACAGCGCACGCCCTGGCTGAGCGTACGACGACAGAAGAACGTCCAGACGCAGATGCGGCTGACGTTTTGAAGCGGGGGGGATCTCGCCGCCAATCCGCAGACTACTTTCTATTCACAACAGAGGCCGGCAAGATCGGCGCCAGGCTCTGTGCGACGGTAACAGTTCTTACTTTCCCGCCCATGAGCGTGAAGGCTGTGGTCAACTGTTTGCCATCGTGCGTGATCGCGACAATAAACGGAAGCTGCCCCTTGTTGTTGACGAGTTTGACCGAGTCAAACGTCGCCGGTTGCCGGAGCGCCGCCTTGAGTAATGACGGCGGGAGATAATCATCGTCAGCGCATTTGAGCTGGCCAGTTTTGGCGGTATGGATGAAATCATCGAGGTTGTCGAAGGTCTGCTTCTGGGCGTTGGCACGGGCCAGAAAACTCGTGAGGGTCAGCACGATCGCGCGGTCATACGAGACCCGCGTCGGATCCTTGGGAAGTTCGAGCCACCATTTTTCGAATCGCTTCTGGAAGGCCGCGTCGTCGTTGCCGAAGACTTCCCTCCAGGCGTCGAGATACGGTTTCCCGTCGCTGATGAGATTCATCAGGCGGATGAACGGCTTCTGGTATTTGCCGTCCTCTCCGAAAGCCAGAAAGTGAATCATAGCCCAGGCCTGATCGTAGTTTTCGGCAAGCAGCTTGTGATTCCACGCTTGGTGCGAGAGGTTCATCATGGCCTTGATGGTTAGAAACTTACTCTCGTTGATTTCAGTCTTGATGCGCCGCAGGCGGTCCGGAGGAATCACGCCGGAGACAAACGCATCGCCGGTGAAAACGGCCTCGCCGAAGTATTCCGCCAGCCCTTCGTTGATCCAGGGGGGAATCTCGCCACGGATGACGGCATGGGCGAACTGGTGGAAACCTTCATGCTGTACCACGTGCCAGGTCCAGATGTCGGGCTTTTCGCCCGCGATCGCCATGAGGCGCGGACCCTTGTCGTCGATCATGAAAACGCCTGCTGAACCCTCCATGCCGCCGGCAGCGTAATAATCGGTCTCGTTCTTGAAAAGGAAGAAAGGAAAGCGCGACTTGATCTCTCCGGAAAAGCCGGCGGTGCGCCGCTGATACTCTTCAAACATGCGCGTCATGCGGACCGCCGCTTCGCGCCCTAAGTCCTCGTCCAGGTCAGTATGGATAATGTAGTTGGGCGATAGCACCGTACGAAGGTGTGCCGGTCCCGCAGGCTCTTTCTTTTCTGCGCTGCTTTCTACGGCAAAAATGAGCGAAATGAGAAACAAGGCTGACACGAGGATGTATTTCATGCATTTCCGCCGGCGAGAGAAACTGCTTATCAGGAACAGACGCATTCTAATTAGCGCCAGTGCCTTCCCGCAAGCATGTGGATTGTCACTCGCGGATTTGCCCCGGTCACAGGAGGAATATGCACAGCCGCGAATAATCAATCTTTTGAATGGCTATCCGGCTCTTCCGGCGCGATGCGGCTCCACGCGTTCTTTGCTCACCCGCAGGCCGGTAGTGTTGATGTGGGCGGCAAAGGTAAGGCCGAGAGAACCGGGTCGCATCGAGAGATTGCGAAGTTCCGTGCGCAGCCGGTGGGCTTGGTCCGGCGTAGCGCAGAGAAAATACGCAAAGCCGCCCCCGCCCGCGCCGGCCAGTCCCCCGGCCAGATAGTGCGGCCGAAGCTGCAGAAACAGCGAATCGATCGCCGGCGTCGTCGAACCCGGGAAAAGGTCCTTTTTGATCCGCCAGTAGCGATTGATTTCCGCCGAACACGAAAGCCAGTCCGCATTCTTCAGCGCTGCCGTGGCCGCGTGGGCACAATGCACCAGCTCGTTGAACAGCACCAGTGTGCCGGGCTCTCGGGAAAGATAGCGCCCCATGACTTCACGCAAAATATTGCGCGCCAGCCGCTGTTGGCCGGTGAAGTAGACGACGAGGCGATCTTCGAAAGCTTGTCGATGGGCCGGCGACAGCGGAATGCGTGTCGCATGGAGCCGCTGCGGGATGCCGGGCTTGGCCGAGGTGATCTTGGCGCCGCCAAGGATTCCACCCACCTGATCCTGCCAGCCGCCGCCGGTGCCCAGGTATTGCTCCAGCAGCAGGGTTTGCTCGAACAGCGATGCCGGGGCGTTATCCTGTCCGGTCGCCGCGCGCAGCACAGCCAGCGTCGCGGCACCCAGAATCGATGAAGTTCCCATCCCCGAGCCCTTGGGAAGATTGGACGCCGTCATGAGTTCGAAGCCGCGCCTGCGCTTACCCGACCGGTGCAGACGCGACAGCCACTTATGCATGGAAGTTTCGCGCGCCGTCGGCGCCAACCCTGTCAGACGCAGCGCCACCATGTGCAGCGCAAACGGATTGCCCGCGAAAGAGTCGTCAGCGGAAATCGCCAGCTGTTCGGGATCGGTGATGATGCGCGTCTTTCCCAGGTCCCGCGAAACCAGCCGCACGATCGGCTCGTTCAGCGGTCGAAAGGTGGATTGAATCGGCTCAGTATCATTGAGGTTGATCGCGACATTGACGACCGTCCCGCCGTTTTCGAGGCAGTAGGGGGGTGTATCCGTCCATCCCCCGGCCAGATCGATGCGGACCGGTGCCGACGCGATCAGGCATTCGGAGTTCTCAATACTCAGCGCGGCGTCCTCTTTCGTCGCAACGATGCGCGGATCCATCGCTTGGCGGATGCAAGAAAAAGCCTGGTTCTGCAGAGCACCCGGCGCCGCGGGCAAGGCCACGGCGTCGTGAGGAAAGTGCGGACGGTCGATGATCTCCGCCAGCGACCAGAATAATCGCGCCCGAATCAGCGGCGGCGTCGCTGGATTTCGCGCAGCGCGGTGGACCTGCTCGGTTAGTTGCTGATACCCCGCCGGGCCGAAGTGATTGATCGTGCTTTGCACCGAAGCGGCAGAGCCATCCGCAACCGCGGTCAGCCACTCCGTCGCCTGAAGAATTCCCGAAAGCATGTCCCGGTGGTGAGCCATCGCCGCTGCGTCGCCGCGCTCCAGAATGTCGGCCATGGAATAACGGCGATCTGCCCGCCAGGCCTTGCGAACCGCACTTGTGAGCGCGTGCGGCGACGTCATCCACTCGATGTCGCTCATATGCGATTCCGCCCCGGCATGCGAAGCGTGAATCCCACGGTAAAGCTTCGCCGTCCAGAGCGAGCGCTTGGCCGACCGGTCATCGGGCCACAGGTCCGATTCGCTCAGTCCCGCCAGGCTCAGCCAGTGACGCAGATCGATGTTGCAGAGCGTGCGATCCGTCTTGAAATCGTCGTGCACGCCGCTGATCACGGTGACCAGGTAGGACTTGTTTCCATCCTCGATCGGCACGCCGAAGACCAGCGTATCCGGCGGAACATGCAGGCCCGCGTGCGCGCCGCGGCCCGAAAGCTTGAGATTGCTCAGGATTGAACCGTGCCCGATGGTTAACCGACCGGGCAGACTGCAATTTTCAATGACCACATGCTCGGCGATCTTTACGTCGGCTGCGGAAACGACCGATTGAAATACCCGCGCCGTCTTGGGCAGTGCGGCAGCACACGCAAAGCGGACGTTCTTGTGAAAGAGCGTGTTGATCGGCGCGGGATCGAGTCCCGTCATCGCATCGCGGAATTGCCGCGTCGTGCCCAGATGAGCGAAGTGCGCGTTTTCAAACTCATACACCCGCAGCGGCGAATGCGCCAGCGCGTGGCGCAAATCAGATTGCAGCTTGCGTAACAGCGGATCGCCGGAAAGCAGCGGAAGATTCTGCGTCAGTGCTGCCGGAACAATGTCGGAGTAAAGGTCGATCTGCCGGCGCGTCTTGAGATGCCACGCCGGCGAATACTTACGCGAGAGCGTGTGCAGCGCCGTCGTAGCGGCCGCATCGAAAAACAGCAGGCCGGAATCGATGAGCACCCGATCGCGCTCGTCCGTGACGCCTGCCGATCGCATCTGCTCGACCGTCGCCTTCTGCATCGTTGCGACGACCAGCGGAAACGCCGACTTCGCCGCCTTCGGGTTTCTCGCCGTTGGCTTTTCAATCTTGAACACGCCGTGGTGTTCGCCGAACTCCGCGGGTGTACGCAGCGAAAGTGCCGTGATGCCCGCGTTTTCTGGCAGCGACGGCATCGCCGCGCCGTCAAAAAGCAGAAACACATCGCCCGCCGCGATCAGCATTCCCGCCCCTAGCCGCGGTGGCATCGCCGCCAGCATGAGGTAGAGGTGATCGAACAGGGTCATCAATTGGCCGTCGGGACGGATCAGCGGCAGCGGCGCAAAAATCTTGCCCAGTGCCGAGTACTGCGGCAGACGCTGCGATGCGCCGCCCGAATGAATCAGCAAAATGCGCAGCGCATCGAACGGCTTCGCCTCTCCGATCGACTTGTGATGCGCCGCGATGGCGCGCAACACGCCAAACGTGGCCCCGCCCGAACCGGCACGAAACCCCGGCGGATCGGGCACCACCAGGTTTTGCTGCGATGATGGGAAAAACGCTCCCAGCGGCCCGCCCCCCGAAGCCCGCGCCGCCAATTCATGCCGATACCCCGCCGCCTGATGTTCATTCGCCGCCGTCAGCACCAGGTAATCCCACGTCAACCCCGGTTGATGCCCGATCAACGCACGTTTGTAAGCCTCCGCCGCGCGGGAGAGCAGCAGTTCGAGATTCTCACCCGCCTTCGGTTTCGATTTGCGATGTTCACTTGAGGACATGGAACTACCCTGAAAGAGCCCGGGAAACGACGTGAGTTTGTTATCGGCCAGATATCTTCGCATCATGATGAGGACAAAACATTTGCCACGATAGTAAGCCTATTGAAACGCGGGGTGAAGCACCGACCATGACGGTTCAGGCAGTGGCCTTACGCGTCGAGTCTCTTCTCCAGCAACTCGCCCACCATTTTCGGATCCGCCTTGCCCTGGCTGATCTTCATCACCGCACCGCGGAGGAAGCCCAGGCTCGCCTGCTTCTTCTTCGGATTGTTCTTGTAGCTGTCGACCGCATTAGGATTGGCCGCCAGCGCCTCTTCCACCCACTTCTCCGTGGCACCCACATCACGAACCTGGATGAGCCCCTTGGCCTCCGCGATCTTCTTCGGATCGCCCGACGGATTCGCGAGCAGCTCCTCGAAAACCGTCACCGCCGCCGTGGCCGAAATCGTCCCGTCGTCCGCCAGCTTGGCCAGCGCCGCATAAGTCATCGCCGAGATGCCCAACTCCGGCAGCAGCACGCCGCGTTCCTTCGCGGTCTTCGTCGCCACGCCCAGCAACAGATTCGTGACCCGCCGCGCCGATCCGCCCGCCGCTACCGCCGCCTCGAACAGCTCAGCATTCGGCCGCTCGTCGATCAGCGCCATCGATTCCTTCGGCGTAAGCGCATAATGTTTTTCATAACGCTTCCGCCGCTGGATCGGCAATTCGACCACTTCCTTCCGCACCGTCTCGCGCCACTGCTCGCTCACCGTCACGGGCACCAGGTCGGGATCGGGAAAATACCGGTAATCCTCTGCCTCTTCCTTTTCGCGCTGCAAAACGGTGACGCCTTTGTCATCATCCCAGCCGCGGGTGCTCTTACGCATCGGCTGCTGCTTCTGTCCGCCCGCATGCCATTCCGCAAGTTGCCGCTGAATCTCATACGCACACGCCCGCTCCACGGATCGGAAACTGTTCAGGTTCTTGCATTCCGTGATCGGCGTCTTGAACGTCTGCCCATTATGGAAAATGTGCAGGTTAATGTTCGGCTCAAACCGCATGTGGCCCTGCTGCATAATGCCTTGCGAAACGCCCAGGTACCGGCAGATCCGCCTCAGTTCTTCACCGAAAAGCCTCGCCTCCTCCGGTGTGGTCAGATCCGGCTCTGTCACGATCTCCAGCAGCGGCGTACCCGCGCGATTCAGATCGACCTGGCTGAACTCCTCGTGTCCCTCATGCAGCAACTTGCCCGCATCCTCCTCCAGGTGCGCACGCCGGATGCGAATCGTCTTGTACGAACCATCCGTCAGCGGCAATTCAATCTGTCCCTCGCCGCACAGCGGCAAGTCATATTGCGAAATCTGATAATTCTTCGGCAGGTCCGGATAGTAATAAGACTTGCGGTCCCACTTCGTGAATGAGGGAATGACGCAATTCAACGCCAGCCCCACCATCATCGCCATCTCCACCGCCCGCTTGTTGATCACCGGCAACACGCCCGGCAGCCCCAAAATGACCGGATCAACCAGCGTATTCGGCGCCGCATTGGCATTATCCGGATACGCCCCGTTGGCCACACTGGTGAACATCTTGGTCTTGGTGGCAAGCTGAACGTGGATTTCCATGCCGATGAGAACTTTGTATTGGATGTCGGTTGCAGTTGCGGACATTTTTTCACCACTGAATCACAGGAAACGATGACGCACCGTGCGGTCAATAGATTAACGGGAAGCCCGCGGGGATGCACGCGGACGGCGGTTTGTCAGCCGCAAAAATGTGGCGGATAATGCGCTGCGGACCGGTCATGCATAAAATGCCCAAGTCTATAAAGGAGCCCCCGTGGCCGCTTTACCCCTTTCCCCGACGTTGTTCTTTGACACGATCAATGCATTTCAACGGGCCGCCGCCCTGAACACGGCAATCGAACTGAAACTCTTCACCGCCATCTCCGAAGGCCACGACACCCCCGAAAAGCTCGCATCCCGCTGCCAGACCGCCGTCCGCGGCGCGCGAATACTGGCCGATTACCTCGTCGTCATCGGCTTCCTCACCAAGAACGCCGGCCGCTACGGCCTCACGCCCGATTCCGCCGCCTTCCTCGTCGAAGGCACACGCACCTACGTCGGTGGGGCGGCACTATTTCTTTATGACCAGCGCCAGCGCGATGTATGCGCCGACCTTACCGCCCGCGTCCGCCGCGGCGGCGCCCCGCCCGATGGCGATCACGTCCTCGACCCGGAAAGCGATGTCTGGGTGAAATTCGCCCGCGGCATGGCCGGCATGATGACACTCATCGCGCAGATGCTGGCGCGCAAACTCATTGTCGGAAACGCCGCGACGCAGCCGCTGAAAGTCCTCGACATCGCCGCCGGTCACGGCCTGTTCGGAGCATTCATCGCACGCGAAAATCCCCAGGCTCGAATCGTCGCCCAGGATTGGGGCAACGTCCTCGAAGTCGCCAAGGAAAATGCAGAAAAATTCGGCGTCGCATCCCGTTTTGAATACCTGCCCGGCAGCGTGTTCGATGTCGACTTCGGCACCGGCTACGACCTCGTGCTGGTCACGAACATCCTGCACCACTTCGATCCGCCGACCAATGAAAAACTGATGCGCAAGGTCTACGCCGCGCTCAAACCCGGCGGCCGCGCCGCAACGCTCGAATTCATCCCCAATGACGACCGCATCACCCCGCCCAACTCCGCCGCATTTGCCCTCATCATGCTCGCCGGCACCCCCGGCGGCGATGCCTACACCTTCCGCGAACTCCATCAGATGATGCAAAACGCCGGCTTCGCCCGCAGCGAGTGCCTCGACCTCGCCCCTACCCTCCAACGTGTGGTGATTTCTCACAAAGCCTAGATGGGCTTCAAAATCGCTCGTCGCTTCAGACCCGCGAATCACCTCAGAGCCGTGCGGCTCCGCCGCCGGCCCAACAAATGAGCCGCATCGATGCACTTTTCAATCTGCCTGGGCGCGGCAGAACGCATCAACTGTGCCGAGCAAGACAAACCCCGCCCGCTCATAGAGTCCAATGGCCGCCGCATTGCCCTCATTCGTAAGCAGCGTGACATAACGATGCCGCGACCGTGCCGCCAGCTCAAACGCCCGCAGCAACAGCGCACCGCCGATGCCCTGCCGGCGATACGCCGGGTGAACATCAAGACTGTAGATGTATCCAAGATCGCCGCGGGTATAGAGCGTGACGCAACCGGCCGCCACGGGAACATCAGTACTGGCGAGCGCCAGAAACCCGTCCATATCTGTGTCGTCGAGTCGCCGTTCCACCGCGGTGAGAAGCTGCAACCGCTCTGCGGGATCCGTAACGCCCTCGTTCGCGAGAATTGTTTCTGTAAGACTGCCCAACAAGGACATGCCCGCGCGAATCGGCACAAACGTGAGATCCGCTCGATCTGGAAGCGGCCTCACCTGCCCGAGTGAATAGCAACGATCCGTCCGCTGCTGATAGCCCTCGGATTGCAGCACGGCCTGTAACCCGGTGCAAGCATTCTGCGGGGAAATTTCCCATTTCCGGCACCGGACGTTGTGCTGGTTGAAATACCCGTCCACCTCCGCGATCGCCGCGGCGGGATCGGCATCGGCCGTAAGGGATATGTCTGTGACACAATTGGCCGAGCGCACCACCGGAAACTCCGGCGCGCAAATTGCCAGGCCAAAATCGAACGTCGTTGACTCTCCTAGAATTAAATTCGCCGCCCCATGCGCCCGCACGGTCCGCGCAACCAGTTGCTGCGCCGTCATCGCCGGCACGGCAGATTTGAACACTGGAAGGTTGAATCGGGACATCACTCGTCCTTGGTTTCCGTGCCACGCACACCGAACCAATGTTTTTGCATTGAGGCAAGAAATTCTCGGGTAATCGGATAACCCGATGCAGACCCGATCACCGAATCGATTCCACAGTACGGGCAGAATGCTGTTTGGCCAACCCCAATAGGTTCGTCGTACCAATTGGTAATTAACGAGGGAGGAAATAGTCGGATGCAACAAAAGCAACCGCAGGTATTGCTGCGCTCAATTTCGTCTCGGTGACGAATGCTATGTTTGTAGGCGGCAATGTAGTCGGGGTCTGCCATGGGGCTTCCGATTACGCACAGACGCCGGGCTTCTTCTTGCTCCACTCATGCGCCGATTCATACTGCTGCGCCACCCGCAGCAGCGTCTTCTCGCTGAACGTCGGCCCCAGCAACTGCAACCCGATCGGCAGATTCCTCGAAAACCCGCACGGCAGCGACAGCCCCGGAATCCCCGCAATATTGCACGTCACCGTGAACACATCGCACAAATACATCTGCAGCGGATCGTCCCCCTTGCTCCCGAACTCAAACGCCACTGATGGCGACGTCGGACAAGCAATCACGTCGCACTTCTGAAACGCATCATCAAAATCCTTCTTGATCAGCGCCCGAACCTTCAACGCTTGCAGGTAAAACTTGTCGGCATAACCCGCCGAAAGCGCGTACGTCCCCAGCATGATGCGGCGCTTCACTTCCGCCCCAAATCCCTCGCCCCGGCTCGCGGCATACAAATCGTACAGATCCTGCGGCGTATGCGTGCGATGTCCATAATGCACCCCGTCATATCGCGCCAGATTCGATGACGCCTCCGCTGGCGCAATGATGTAATACGCCGCAATGCCATACTTCGTGTGCGGCAGCGAAACGTCCACCAGCGTCGCCCCGTGCGATTTGTACCAGTCGATCGCCCCCTGCACCGCCGCCTTGACCTCCGGCTCCATCCCCTCCACATCAAAATATTCCCGCGGAATCCCGATCCGCAGCCCCGTCATCGGCGTCTTCAACTCCGCCAGATAATCCGGAATGGCATCAGGCCAGCTGGTGGAATCCTTCTCATCATGTCCCGCGATCACCTGCAAAAACAGCGCTGCATCTTCCACCGTCTGCGTCATCGGCCCGATCTGATCCAGCGAACTGGCAAACGCCACCAGCCCGTAGCGCGATACCAGTCCATACGTCGGCTTAAGCCCCACGATCCCGCACAGCGAGGCCGGCTGACGGATCGATCCTCCCGTGTCCGAGCCCAGCCCGCCGAACGCCAGTCGCGCCGCCGTCGCCGCCGCCGCCCCGCCCGACGATCCGCCCGGCACGCACTTGGTATTCCAGGGATTCTTGCTCGGCCCGAATGCCGAATTCTCTGTCGACGAACCCATCGCAAATTCGTCCAAGTTCGTCTTGCCCACGATCACCGCGCCCGCCGCCTGTAGCTTCTCCACCACCGTCGCGTTATACGGCGCATGAAAATTTTCCAGCATCTTGCTGGAGCACGTCGTCGCGCCCCAGTTCGTGCACATGTTGTCCTTGATGTAGATCGGCACGCCCGCCAGCAGCCCCGGCTTCTCGCCGCGCTTGATCGCCGCGTCGATCTTCTCCGCCTGCTCGATCGCCCGCTGCGGGAAGATCGAGTTGTACGCATGAAGCTGCGGATTCAGATGGTCGATCGCCGTCAGAACTTCCTGCGTCGCCTGCCGGCTGGTGATCTCTCCGGCAGCAATTTTGTCGCGCAGTTCACGGGCGGTAAGGGACGAAAGCATGCAGCGTTCCTTGAGCGGTTAGTGGCCTATTTCATCGTTACTGGTTGGGCTTCCACGTGATCGAGCCGAGAATGCCGAGCGCCAGTTTGCGTTCGTCATCATTCTTTGCCACGGCCATCGCATGCAGCTGATCGCCATCGGCCCGAAGCACGATCAATTCGCAGAAGGGTTGTTTCCCCTTCGTATACCCGTTGATCTCCCGCGTCGGCAGACCGTTTAGCAGGTAAGTCTTGGTCTCTTTCACGGTGTAGTCCGCCGGGCCCGCCTCGACCAGACTCTTGGCCTCCGCCGAAGTCGTGATGACCACAAACGGCGTATCGGTCGGTGCCGGCCGTCCGTTATACAAAGAATATTGATCGATCTTTTCGGTGGACTTCTTCATTCGCGTAACCGTCGTCGGCGTCGTGAATTCCCACGTGCCGCTGACCACCGGCGCCTTCGCCCCCGACAACGTCGGCCCACCCGCTTTCACCGGTTCCGCCTCGGCCTTGCTCGAAGCGTTCACCGCAATCACATCCTCGCCGAACTCCGGCCGCACTATCCGCTGCCGTTGCTGAATCGGACTCATCGATTGGCAACCCGCCAGCAACAGCAACCCCGCTCCCCCTGCCATCATCCATCCACGTATTTTCATAATCATTACCTCTGAAAGAGATCCTGATGTTCTTCCCACATCGCAGCGGCACAACGGCCGCGCGACCATTTTTTCTTATCCACCGCCCATGCCGGTATCCAAAACCTTCGGCACCGCAAAATAAGGCCCATCCTTCGCCGGTGCGTTCGCCAATATCTGCTCCGTCGTCAGCCCGGGATGCACCACATCCTCCCGCAGCACATTCTTCAGCGGCAGCGGATGCGCCATCGGCTCAACGCCTTCAACATTCACTTCCTTCAACTGCGCCACGTACCCCAGCACACCCGTAAGCTGGGTGGCATAGCGGGCAATGTCGGCATCCGTGAGCTTCAATCGCGCCAGCTTGGCGACCTTTTTCACTTCTGCTGCATCGAGCTTTACGGCCGGTTCAGCCATGAGCCCATCCTTTCGCGCATAAAAAACGAGGCTCGTAAGCCTCGTTTGTACGTCTAACTCATGATTTGGTCAACGATTTCCAAGGACCGTATCGCCGATGCCCCTCGGCCGTCCGGCCGCCAAAGGCTTCGACCACCCGTCTTAGGCTTCTACCTTCGCCGGTGCCTTGTACGTCTGCGAACGCTTCAACCGCTTGGTCACCAGGCCGCTGCGAATCGCCTTGGCCGACGCCCACACCCGGGCCGGCTTGCCATCGATCACAACGCGAACCTTCTGCAGGTTCGGCTTGAACTTGCGGGCGCTGCGACCGGTGATCTTGATACCTACGCCGCCCAGGTACTTGGCCTTACCACGGTAGGTGCACTGGCGACCGATCTTCGTGCGACGGCCGGTATAAACACATTCGTGCGGCATGGATAAACTCCTTGGTCAATATCGAGCCAAGTAATCTAGCAGAAAGGCGGGTTTAATGCAACGCGGCGGGATTTGCGGCGGGATTTGCATTTTTCTCGATGCCTTCCGTCCCGGTGAGGTTTGCCAAGAGGGCTACATAAAGCTGCTGGCCGCTTACCCAGTACATGTGCTTGCCTGCAATCCAGGGGCCGGCAAAGTCGACGCCCAACCGCGGCAGCTGAAAGCCGCGATCCAGCACCCAGAGCCCATACTTGGGCTTTGCCGCATCGGTTTCACGGCGAAATCGCAAAAGTGATTGCTGGGTTGTCACCCATACGGTATGCGTAGACTCGACCGTCAGCCGCCCCGCATAGAACGATGTGGCGTCTAGCGGTATCAATTGCGACGGCTTGTCCGGGTAGAGCACTTCGGCTTCGCGCTGGCGCAGAGACCAGGTCCCATCGTCGGCATCCTGCCAGGTCGAGCCGCCCTGAAGTGAGTGGGGGAGCACACGCCATTGGCCGTCCTCCCATCGGCGGACGGATGCCAGGTCCGCACTTCTCACCTGTGCATCCCATTCCGGCGATTTGGACCCCCGTTGCCGGGCTTCTTCCAGCCGAATCGGATAGACCTCCTTCCAGTGTGCGGCCGCTTCCGGGGTGAGCGTCCATCCACAAGAAAGTTGCGGCAAGGCGCTACAGTCCGGCCATGTCGAGGCCCAACTGCCCTCCTGCGAATGAACCGGATTTGCGGTTATCGTCGCGCCATCAAATTTCATCCACTGCAGCGTCGCATATTGTTTATCAAAGCCGAGTACGGCGCCCATCTTCGCATCGACGCCAACAATGTGAGCGAGCAGCGGATCGAATTCACCACTGCTCTTCTCCTGGCGGTAGATCGCCCAGTCGGTCCCGCGGAACACCCCGACGGCCGCGAAATCACCGCACATGCCGTTGCGTTCGGCCACATACACCTTTTGTTTAATGTAGAGTGCATCACCCAGGCGGACCAGGCAGCATGCCTGCCAATCTGCGCCTGCGGTAAATGCCGCGCCGTCCGGCATCACTTCCATGAGTCGCTCATGGTAGGTTTCCACAAGAGCTTTGAGGGACCTGGCCCTCTCTGTCGTTCCACGATCATGGAACAGAACGCCGTTGATGCCTTCATCTCCGCCGATTGTAGGGACGATGGCCGTGCCTCTGCTCAGCGGCCAGATGCTGGGATTGAAACCCGTGGCGAGCGGTTCGCCGAGCTCCGTGACCTTGCCCGCCTCAGCGCGGCACAACTGGGTGGTTACCCGTGCGGTGGGTCCGAGTCGCGCGATCACTTCGCTGCGTTTCACCCCGTGCCGGATGAACCACAGACGGCCGCCCGGACCACGAACGGTGGGATAGTTTTCCAGCAAATTGTCCTGCACGGGCAATCTTTCGGCGATGCTTTCGCCGCGCAGCAGCGGCATGCCGGGTTCTTCGGCGAGGTTCAGCCAGACTATCGATTGTTCTTTCTCGTATTCCTTTCCAACCTTGAACGCCAGGCAAACCCACGATTTCCTCGTGGCGACGATGTGCAACTCATGACCAGCCAGCGTCCCAAGGGAAGCAATGGGCGTAATCTGATTCCGGCTTCGATCGATCGTGTAAAGCTTCGCTTCATCGTGCGCGTAGAGTCGGCCGTTGTCGCCGACGCAGTCGATCACGAACCCCTTACTGGGTAAATCGACCGGCGTAATCGCCTTTTCCTCAATGATGAGCATCTTGGTCTGTGGTTCCCCGGCCCGCCACGCCTGCACGTACTGCCGTCCATCGGGATCGACAAACAGCAGCCGTGCCGCAGGCCAGTCTGCGAGTTTGGTTACCTGCACATCGGTGCCGCGGGCAACGATCGCGTCGATCGCCTGGTGAAGGCGAGCGGTGCTTTCTTCGCCGGTCGTTTTCCGCAGGGCTTCGTTGAGCAGCCCCAGGCGGGATTCGGGCAAGTCCGAGAGGATCTTCGTGGCACGCTGACGCGTGGCGAATTCATCGTTTTCCAGATCCGCAATTGCCGCGTGAATCTCCGCCGCCGACCGATCGGGCCCGACGGCCAGCGACAGCATCAGTATCTTGTGGGGTATGAAAGTATCCCTGATGTTGTCCGGCGTCTTGTGATCCACGAGTAAATAGCCCCGGCCGTTGTGATGGATCACGCCGTCGGCAAATTCCTCCTTGAGGCGGGTGACGATTCTGGCGCTGTCGTCGGCAATGCGGATGACAAACGACCCTGTCGTGTGGCAGTTGGATGTGAATCTCCGCGTGAGCCAGAGGGAATCGCCGATGCGGAAGAGCTGGTTCGCCCAGTACGATCCGGCGCTGGACAGGTCCTGATTTTCATCGGCATTGGCGAGGGCAGGTAGGGATATCTCATGGCTCTGTTCGCCCGTGAGGGTGAAAATCCGATCTGTGCCTACGACCCAGACAGTTTGTTTTTGATCGACTAGTAACGACCGGCCGACCCACGACGCGGCATCCGGCACATTGGGAAAGCTCCGTGCCTCATAGTAATAGCCGGAGAATTCTCGCCGATTAAGTTGCCCGCCGGCGATCGTCCAGAGCACGCATCTCTTCTGATCTTCGGACGGGTCAAGGTAGTACGCGACGGATTTTTCGTTCACCGCCACGAGCGGGACGTAATCGTTGAAGCCAGCCTTGCCGGTATGCGGGGAACGCAGATGTGCATGGGGAAAAGGGAATTCCCTCGCCGCGTATCGTTCGCGGCAGCCGTCGTGCAGCGGTGTGATCTCCACATCAATCGCCACGCCGCCGTTCGGTAGCCGCGCCAGTTCCGTTCCCCGGTCGTACATGTAGACGATGCGCGCGGAATCGATTCGCGGCAGTTCCGGATCGGCCGCACGGCTTTGAAGGGGACCACACGACAGCAGCAAACATGTCCAGAGGATGCGGCGCAAGATCATGAAGTACCTCGCTGTTGGTAATCAAGTACTCCTTGGAATACCGCACAAGTCGGGAGGGATCAAGACAAATCGCCCGGGAGTTTCCTTGCAGGGGAGCGGGCGTGGGACCGGCTGGCGACCGTTGAATGTGTATAGAAACTCATCAATACACTGTTGACATCCTTAATCAGCCGTCTACCATTGCCTTGCTTACGAATCTAGGGTGTCTCGATGTTACGAATGCTCATTGCCGTGCCGGTCTTCAACGAAGAGAAGTACGTCACGCGCGTGCTTTCTGAAATCCGCAAATACGGCCATGACGTCCTCGTCATCGACGACGGCTCCACCGATGCCACCCCGTCCCTCCTCCGCAAAGTCCGCGGCATCCGCATCCTCACCCACCCCGAAAACCGCGGTTACGGCCAGTCGCTCATCGATGCCTTCACCTATGCCGCCGATCGTGGCTATGATTGGGTCCTCACCATGGATTGCGATGAACAGCACGAACCCGCCCGCATCCCCGCCTTCTACGCCGCAGCGCAGCGCGACGATGCCGACGTCATCTCCGGCTCGCGCTACATGCCCGGCGACAACGGCGATGCCGACCAGCCTCCCCCCGATCGCCGCAACATCAACATGGTCATCACCGAATTGCTCAACTCCACGCTCAATCTTTCGCTCACCGATTCCTTCTGCGGCTTCAAGGCCCATCGCGTCGCAGCCATGCAGAAACTTCGCCTGACCATCCCCGGCTACGCCTTCCCCATGCAGTTCTGGGTCCAGGCCGTTGCCCAACGCCTGAACATCCGCGAAATCCCCGTCAAACTGATCTACAAAGATGCCACCCGTCACTTCGGCGGCATGCTCGACGACCCCACCGCCCGGCTGCAGCATTACCTTGAGGTCCTCGCCACCGAACTCCAGGCCGTGCAAACCGAATCCCCCGTCCTCGCCGATACATCATGCGCGCTATGCTGTGACCCGTGACAGCGCCGCAGTATTATGCAACCATGACCTCCGTCTCTCCCAACCACGACGCCGTTCGCCCCGATCCCGCACAGATTGTGGTCCCGCGAAAACATGGGCAAGTGCTCTTCACGCCCGCTCCAAACCTGTTGACCGATGCCCGTCGTCCCACGCTGGCCGGAAAATGGTCCGAGTTGCAGCAACTCGCCCGGCAGGATTTCCTTCACGCCGTCCAAACCCACGCCCAGCGCATCGGCGCCCCGCCTCCGCCGCAAACCCTTCTCGAAAAACGCTGGATTCTCACCGGCCATCAGCTTGAGTTCTATCACGCCGGAGTCTGGGCCAAAGTCGTCGCCGTCGATGAACTGGCCCGCCGCTTCGGTGGCGATGCGTCGGCCGCAGCCTTCGACGTGCTCGTCGATCATGATGTCGTCGATCGCCTCGGCTTCGACGTGCCCGTTCAACAAGGTGAAACCTGGCAGCGCTATCCCGTGCTCTGGGCCTCCGCCTCGCACGTTCCCGCCGATGGCTTGCATAGCCCAAACCTCAAGCAATTCGAAGCTTGGGACGCGGAATTGGCCAAGCATCCCCAGGCCCACGTCGATGCCCTGGCGCACATCCTGACGGAACTGAAACCCACCGCCGAATTGCGGCAATTCACCCCCTGGATGTCCCGCGCCCGCTGGAAACTCGAACAGGCGATGGGCATCAACGTCCACCACGTGCCGACCAGCCTGTTGTGTAGCGGAGACGCCTGGGCCACCTTCGTCCGCGCCTGGATCGAACACGCCGCCGCTTGGACCGCCGTATACAACAAACACCTCCACGCCTACCGCCGCCGCGCCGGCATCAAGAACCCCCAGCACCCCATGCCCGACCTGCAAAAAACCGTCGACACGCTGGAACTTCCCTTCTGGATCTACCGCCCCGGCCAACCGCGCCAGCGCCTCTTCCTGCGCACTGGTGCCAATCCCGCCCTACTTCATGGTGAAACCGCGCTCCCCCTCAATTCAGAATTCAAAATTCAGAATTCAGAATTCGTCATCCGCCCCCGCGCACTCACCCTCACCATGTTCCTCCGCCTCTTCGTCGGCGACCTCTTCATCCACGGCATCGGCGGGGCGCTCTATGACCAGATCACCGACGGCATCCTTCACGAACTCTTCGGCGTCATCCCCTCCTACGCCTGCGTCTCCGCCGCCTGGCTCCTTCCCCTCGGCCAGCCCTTCGAAGCCGCCGATGACCTCGCCGCCCTCCGCTGGCGCCGCCATCACGCACTGCACAATCCGCAACTGACCATCGATCCCTTCACCGCGCTCAAGACGGATGTCGCCGAACTCATCACCCAGCGGCGTGATCTAATCAAAGCAATCGCCGATTCACTTGCCCATCACCGCCACGACGGCCGCCCCGCCCGCGCCGCATCCTTCCGCCAACTTCACGCCCTCAACGCCGCCTTGCACGAAAAAGCCCCGCGCATCCTCGCCAATCTCGACCGCCAGTTTGCCGAAGTCCAGCGCACTCGCGAGCAAAACAAAACACTCCTCTGGCGCGAATGGTTCTTCGCCCTCCACTCCCTCGAATCCCTGCAACAACTCATCAATAAAGTGCGTAACCCCGCCTAACCCATAACCCCTATCCCATAACCCATAGCTCCCTCACGCGAATGTCTCCGCCTCCCCCAGCGGCAGCCCCTTCTTATCCTTCTCGCTGAGAATCAACGAAATCCTCTCCATCGGCCACGAAATCCCTAGCGCCGGATCATTCCACAGCAGCGTCCGCTCGTGCTCCGGCGCGTAATAATCCGTGGTCTTATAGAGCACGTCCGCCGTCCCCGACAACACCAGAAAACCGTGCGCAAACCCCGGCGGAATATATAACGTCCGCGGATTCTCCGCCGATAGCCGCATCGCGACATGCTTCCCAAAACTCGCCGAACTCCGCCGCAGATCCACCGCCACATCAAAAATCTCGCCGCTGATGACCCTAATCAGTTTCCCCTGCGGCAGCTGAATCTGGTAGTGCAGTCCGCGAACCACCCCCTTCATCGAACGCGACTGGTTGTCCTGCACGTACTTCACCTCCAGCCCCGGCACCTGCGCAAAATCGCGGGCGTTGAACGCCTCCATGAAATAACCGCGTTGATCGCCGAATATCTTCGGCTCGAGAATCAGAACGTCCGGTATGTCTGCGCGAACTACATGCATAAGAATACTACTCCACATTTTTCAGCATTGTACCGGCTTTCGTGGTTATGATAACCCGTCTGTGAAAGTTGGAAGGAGTATCCCTGTGTCCAAGTATTCCCTGAAACATTTTGAACGCTATCGCGTCGACTCGGGATCCAAAGTGAAACTCCCCAAACGGCCGACCACCGACGCCAAGAATATCCCCGCGCGAGAAGAGGCCGATGCCGCCACCGACAAAGCCGCCGAACACATCGGCCAACTCCAGGATGTCCTCTATGCCGAGGGAAAACACGCACTACTCGTCGTCCTCCAGGGCATGGATGCCGCCGGCAAGGACGGCACCGTCCGCCGCGTCTTCGATAACGTCAATCCCACGGGCGTCAACGTCACCAGCTTCAAACAGCCCACCTGGCTCGAACTCCGCCACGACTTCCTCTGGCGCTGCCACGAGAAAGTCCCCGCCCGCGGAACTCTCGGCGTCTTCAACCGCAGCTACTACGAAGACGTCCTCATCGTCCGCGTCCACGCCGATCGCCTCCTCCCCGACAACCTCATCGGCGACAAAAAACTCTGGGACCGCCGCTTCACCCTTATCAACAGCTTCGAACGCCTCCTGGCCGACAACGGCACCACCGTCCTCAAATTCTTCCTCCACATCTCCAAACAGGAACAGGCCCAGCGCTTCCGCGATCGCCAGAAAGACCCCGACAAACACTGGAAGCTCGCCGCCGCCGATTTCACCGAACGCGGCTTCTGGAATGACTACCAGGCCGCTTACGAAGAAATGCTCCCCGAAACCAGCACCGATCACGCCCCCTGGTACATCATTCCCGGCGACAAGAAATGGGCGCGCAACTACATCATCTCCCATATCATCGCCGCCACCCTGGAACGAATGAACCCGAAATTCCCCGAGCTTCAGGATAAATCACTGATCACCAAACGCTTCAAATGAGAAGCAATGAAATGCAGCGAATCGCAGTTGCTTCCTCCCCCGCGCATTGGGTACGCTTGCTCAGGATTGCCCACGACAGATTGTCAGGCAATCCCATGAAACCGTCGCGGTCCGTCGTGGTTCTCCGCTTTACTTGGTAACGCATGATTGATGCCATCCTTTTTGACCTGGGCGACACGCTCATCGACTTCGGCATGGGCCGCGCCGAAGCCGAAGGGCTCTTCCGCCGCGGCGCTCGCATCACCTACGACCACCTCCGCGCCCGCGGCACACCGGTGGGGGAGTTCGATCGCTACTTCAAAGCCCATTACTCCTGCATGAAACGCGCCTTCCTCTGGTCCAAGGTCGTCCGCCGCGATTTTTCCTACGCCGCCGTCCTCCGCAAAGTCGCCCGCCAGATGAAACTCGGCATCCCCGATCACGAAATTCACGACCTCGCCTGGCTCTGGTATCAGCCCATCCTCAAAGACTCCCGCACCGACGCCGGCATCCGCGAAATGCTCACAGCCTTCCGCCACGCCGGCACCCGGCTGGCCGTCGTCTCCAACACCATCGTCCCCGGCCACTGCCTCGATCGTCATCTCGAACACGTCCACCTGCTCGAATTCTTTCCCGTGCGAATCTATTCCAGCGACGTCCGCTACCGCAAACCCCATCGGCGCATTTTCGAAATCGCCCTCAAACAACTCGGCGCCGCCCCCCAACGCAGCCTCTTCGTCGGCGACCTGCTGCAAACCGACATCCTCGGCGCCAAACGCCTCGGCATGAAAACCGTCTGGAAACCCGCCGGCCACGTCAAATCCCACCAGTCCCCCAGCGCCCACCGCTATCAACCTGATTTCACCATCCGCCGCATCACCGAACTCCCCGCCATCATCTCCCAACTCCGCCGCCATCCCGCGCCCTCACCTGCCTCCCCCCTCGTCGAAACTGCCGCCTGAATTCCCGCTACCCATTCATCGCACACCGTGCCAGCTTCACCAGCCCCGCCAGCGCATCAGCCTCGATCGGCACAAAAGTATGCTTCCTCGGCCACGCATCATGCATCGCCCCCGCCAGTTCCGTCGCCCCGCCCATCGTATAAACCTTCCGCTCGATCCGATGCACTTTCGCCAACTCCCCATATCCCCGCGCCCTCTCTTGCACCAATCCCGCCACAATCCCCGCCAATATCTCCTCCCGCGTCGTCCCCAGCGTCAGTCCTGCCAAACTCGCCGTCTTCTGCGCGATGCTCATCCGATCCCCCGCAAACCACGGCTCACAAAACACATCTCCAGCCGTCTTCTTACTTCTTGCTTCTTGCTCCTTGCTTCTTCCTTCCCTCCTGCACACCCGTGCGAGGGCTTGCCGAAACGCTCCGTCGGTCATTTCCGAAAACAGCGTTTCGCGCGCCCACATCGCCGCACTTCCCGCCGCCGCCATCGTGCTGACGCTCAGCCACCGCTCCGGCAACACCCGTCCCACACCCACCGGCCGCGTAAGCAAATGCGCCGCCGGCCGCGGCTCATTTACGCACATCGCCAGCACATCCGTCGTGCCGCTGCTATGCACCAATTGCCCATTGGCCATCGGCGTATTCAGCACCGCCGCACTCGTATCGACAAACCCGCCCACCACCGGCGTTCCACTCCGCAAGCCCCACCGCCGCGACACTCCCGCCAGCGTCATCCCCATCACCTCATCCGCCCACTCAATCCGCGGCAACATTGATTGCGTTACCCCCAGAAAATCACACAGCGCCTCACACCACGCGCCGCGCCGAATATCCATCAACCCCAGAAAACACGCCTGCGACGGATCAATCACCCACCGCCCCGTCAAATACCGCCCGATCAGCGACGACACTTGCCCCACCATGGCCTCCCCCTTCAGCACCCGCGTATTCCGCTGCAGCCACCGCAGCGTCGAACTCCCAATCCCCCCCGGGAACGGCAAATTCCCCACATGCTTCAGCAGCCATTCCTCCCCGAACTCCGCCACAATCTCTTCCGCTTCAAGCACGCTCCGCCGATCCTGATGCGTAATGACATTCGTCACCAGCTTCCCCGCGCCATCCGTCACCACCACCCCCGAAGAAAACGCATCGAACGCCACCACATCCGGCGCCTCCCGCCCCTCCATCGCCCCCCTCGCCGCCTCATCCACCGCCTTAAGCAATCCCCGCACCGCAATCTCCGCCGTCCCCTCCCCAAACGTCGTCGCCACCGCCACCTGCACGCGCACGACAAACCGCCGCCCATCCCAATACCCCGCCTTCACCCCCGAAGTTCCCACATCGATCGCCAATATCCGCATACATCACCGCCGTCTCGTTCGAAAACGCCTGATCTTTTTCACCACCAAGACACCAAGCCACCAAGAAATTATTTTCTGAAAATCTTGGTGCCTTGGTGTCTTGGTGGTGAATCCACGTTCGCCAGATCAGAAGAACCATTCTCTGCCAGCTTCGCAATCGCCGCCTCCACCAACTCCGCCCCGCTCTGCTCCTCGCTCGCCTCCAGCCACTGCACATTCTGGGGGGGGGGAAAGCGTTTCAACCACGTCCGCTGCAGCTTCGCCAGGTGCCGCGTCTGAATCTTGATCTGCTCGATCGCCTCATCCAGCGAGCACTTTCCCGCAAAGTGATCCAGCAATTGCCGATATCCCACCCCCGACGCCGCCTCCGGCGAAAATCCGCGCGGATCCTTCCGCAATCGATCCACCTCCTCCACCAGACCCATCTCGATCATCTTCCTCACCCGCGCATTGATCCGCCGATTGAGCGCCTCCTTGTCCCGCCGAATCCCGATGAATACCGCCTCCGCCCGCGGATGATTCTCCGCCCACTGCGTCTGCAGCGTGCTGATCGGCGATCCCGTCAACTCAAACACCTCCAGCGCCCGCACGATCCGCCGCAGATCGTTCGGATGAATCCGTCCCGCCGCCACCGAATCGACACCCTTCAATCGCTCATGTAACACCCGCGCCCCAACCCGCCCCGCCTCCTCCCCCAATCGCTTGCGAATCTCCTCATTCGCCCCCGGCCCCTCAAACATCCCCTCCAGCAGCGCCCGCAAATACAAAATCGTCCCGGCCACCAATATCAATCTTGGTGCCTTGGTGTCTTGGTGGTTGAAATACGTACTCGCATCCGCTGCAAACCGCGCCGCCGAATACGTCTCCCAAGGATCGCACACATCAATCATCAAATGCGGTATCCGCTCCCGCGTCGCCCGGTCCGGCTTGGCCGTCCCAATGTCCATCCCCCGATACACCTGCATCGAGTCGACCGCCATCAGCGCCCCGCCCAGCCGCTCCGCCAGCGCCTCCGCAAGGTCGCTCTTCCCGCTCGCGGTACACCCGACAATCACCACCGGCTTGTGCATCTGCTCGCTCATACCCACGCACTATACGCCCTTTCACTCCCGCGCTACACCGCCAGCGGATGCAGTTTCGCACGGCATACTTCCACCTCGCGCGTCCGCAGCCTCACCCCGCCCTCATCCCCATTGAGCCGCCGCAAGCACGTCAATTGACCCTCCACAAACACGCACTCGTCAATCGCCAGATTTTCCACCCAATACCCCGTCTTCCCATCCACCGCAAAACGCACCCTGAACCCATGCCCGGCCACCAGAAATTCATCCTTACCCGTGGCAATCGCCAGTCCACCCGCTGGCGCAACACCCGGCTTCCGTTCCTCGTTGAACTCAATCGTCAGCACGTACCCGCCCAGCGTCCGCGTGATCGACTTCTGCCCCTCCCGCTGCAAAATGCCGATCATATTCCCGCTGCCATGATGCTTGGCAATCGTCGGCATCATGTCGTTCAACACCCGAAAACTCTGCGTCAGCAGCCGCGAATTCCCCGTCGCATTCTGCCCCGCAATCCCCTCCTGCACGATGTTCACAATCGCCGGATCATCCAGCCCCACGCTGTCTATCCCGAACGGCGCAAAACACATCGCGTCGTGTTCCGCCAGCGCATACCACACGCACGCCGGTGCATGATGATCGCGCCGCGCCTCTGGAATCAGCAGCGGATTATCCTCCCGCGCGTAATCCGCACACGCATCCGCAAACGGCTCCTCATCGTAATTATCCGGCGCCAGCGTAAACAGGTGCGGCGCCGCCGCCTTCCACACATCCATCATCCGCGATACCGGCCCACCCGACGGATACACCCCTGCCTTCCCCGGCGGCGTTCCCGTCAGCCACGCGTTGGCAAACATCGGCAGCGCATACTCCTTCGCTCCCGCCGCCGCCACCGCATCCACAAACTTCCCCATGTGCCACGCCATGAACACTTCATCTCCCGTCGCCCCAAACACCTCCGTCCACGTCCCCGCCTCTCGCGATCCTGCTGCCTCCCATGCCCCGCACAATTCACCCCTCAGCCCCTCCAGATGCCCCCGCAAATACCGCATCAACTCCGCCGGCACAGGCTTGGCAAACGCCGCCTCGGCCTCCGCACAGTAGTCCCGCGTCTGCTCCAGAATCCCCACCTCATTTTCCACCTGCACCATCACCACCGTCTGGTGCTCCGCATCAATCTCCCGGATGTGCTTCATCACGCGCGCAAACGCCCGCGCATCGCACGCCAGCGTCTCGGCCGAAAAAACACTGTTCGCCCCACGCCGAAATCCCTGTTGCGCCTTCGCCCGCGGAAACCGCCGCACATCCGTCTTTACCCACGCCGGCGCGTATTGCGAAAATGAATTCTTCAACGTCCCAAACCACAGCGGCACCAGCTTCAATCCATGACTCCGCGCCGCCTCCACCAATCCCGTCACCAGTTCCAACTCAAACCGCCCCTCCTCCGGCTCCACCAACTCCCACGACACCGCCGCCAGCACCGTGTTGCAGTGCAACGCCCGCAACCGCGGCCAGATCGGCTCCATGTATCTCAAGCTCGACGAACTCGAGTTATGCAACTCCCCGCCGATCATCACTAGCGGCTTGCCGTCCACGATCAACTGCGTCGCCCGTCCCTGCCGCCGCAACGCTGGCAAAGCTCGCCCCGCCACCAGTTTTCCTGAACGATCCATATCAAGACCTCCTGCTACCAAGTACTCCGCTCACCCCTCTCCCGCAGCTGCACCGCAGTCCGCAAACCTCGCATCTGACACGACTTGAACCATTTTTTCCAGCGTCCATCGGCATCTCTTCCACTCTCCGCTCATGTCCCGTATGCTGTACTGTCCCGGAATTATGATTTTTTGCGCAAGGAATAACCCACTATGAACAAGATTCGTTACGGCATCATCGGCCTCGGCAACATGGGCAATGGTCACCTCGCCTACTTCGACAAACTCGAAAACGCCACCCTCGGCGCCCTCTGCGATGTCGACCCGGGTAAGCGTTCCTGGGTTCAAAGTCGCTACCCTGATGTCCCCATGTTCAGTTCCCACAAGGAACTCCTCACCAGCGGCACCTGCGACGCCATCATCATCTCCGTCCCGCACTACGATCACATGCCCATCGCCGCCGACGCCTTCGAAAAAAATATCCACGTCCTCTGCGAAAAACCTCTCGCCGTCTCCGTCAAGGCCGGCCGCGAAGGCATCGCCGCCTACGAAAATGCCCTCAAGAAAAATCCCAACCTCAAGTTCGGCATCATGTTCAACCAACGCTCCAATCCCCTCTTCCAGAAAGTACGCGAACTCGTCCGCGCCGGCGAACTCGGCGAAATCTCCCGCATCACCTGGCTCGTCACTAACTGGTTCCGCTCCTGGGCCTACTACGCCTCCGGCGGCTGGCGCGCCACCTGGAAAGGCGAGGGCGGCGGCGTCCTCATCAACCAGTGCCCCCACAACCTCGACCTCATCCAGTGGGTCGTCAACGGACTCGTTCCCAACCGCGTCACCGCCGTCGGCAGCGTCGGCAAAACCCACCCCATCGAAGTCGAAGACGAAATCTCCGCCATCCTCGAATATCCCAACGGCGCCGTCGGTCACTTCGTCACCACTACCGGCGAGGCCCCCGGCACCAACCGCCTCGAAATCTGCGGCTCCCGCGGCAAAATCGTCGTCGAAGACGGCAAAGTCATCTTCTTCCGCACCCGCGTCGACATCCAGGAATTCAATCGCACGACCAAAGAAGGCTTCGCCACCCCCGAAACCTGGCGCATTGAAATGCCCATCGGGCGATTCCCCGCGTTCGAACACCAGGTCATCACCCAGGATTTCACCAACGTCGTCCTCAAAAACAAACCCAACACCGACCTGCTCGCCCCCGGACCCGAAGGCATCTTCGGCCTCGAAATCGGCAACGCCATCATGATGTCCGGCCTCACGCGCACCCCCGTCACCCTCCCCGTCGACGGCGCCAAGTACGACGCCTTCATCGATGACATGGCCAAAAAATACGGCGGCAAAAAAACGCTCCAAACCCAGTCCGTCCAAGCCGACATGGCCGCCAGCTTTCAAAAAGTGTGAGCAATCAAGAAGAGTGCGAGACACGCACGACATTCAGAGAAGACGACACACAAGGCACCAAGTCCCCTAAATCCTCTTGGTGCCTTGGTGTCTTGGTGGTAAAAAAAAGCTAAGCGTAGGAAGCAAACATGGCCTGGTTCGATCTCCCCCTCGAACAACTCAAAACCTACAACCCCAAAGAGTCCGCCCCGCGCGACTTCGACGCCTTCTGGAAACGCACCCTCGCCGAAACCGCCGCCACCGGCCCGGTCAATCCTCACTTCGTCCAACTCACCGACCCCATCTATAAACTCATCGACGTCTACGACGTCACCTTCCGCGGCTACCTGGGCCAACCCATCAAGGCCTGGTTCCTCGAACCCGCCGGCAATACCGAACCCCTTCCCTGCATCGTCGGCTATCAAGGCTACGGCGGCGGCCGCGGCCTGCCCATCGATCACACCGCCATCCCCTCCGCCGGCTTCGCCTACCTCTTCATGGATACCCGCGGACAAGGCAGCTCCTGGGGCCCCGGCCACACCGGCGATGACGCCCCCTCCGGCCCGCAGTACCCCGGCTTCATGACCCGCGGCATCGAATCGCCCGAAACCTACTACTACCGTCGCCTCTTCGTCGACGCCGCCCGCGCCATCGATGCCGCCAGCCAACACCCCCACGTCGATCCCAAACGCATCGCCGTCACCGGCGGCTCGCAGGGTGGAGGCATCTCCATCGCCGCCGCCGCACTCGCCGGCAAAAAAGTCAAACTCTGCATGCCCGACGTCCCTTACCTCTGCCACTACACCCGCGCCACCACCATCATCGACTCCAGCCCCTACTCCGAAATCACCAACTACCTCAAGGCCCACCGCAACCTCGGCGAGCAAACCTACCGCACCCTCGCCTACTTTGACGGCATCCATTTCGCCCCGCGCATCACCGCCCGCTCCCTCTTCTCTGTCGGCCTCATGGACAACATCTGCCCACCCTCCACCATCTACGCCGCCTACAACCGCATCAAAGCCCCCAAAGAAATCCGCATCTACACCCACAACAACCACGAAGGCGGCGGCCAGTTCCAAACCATCGAACGCCTAAACTTCGCCTGCAAATACCTCTGACCCCGACACCCCTCAAGAGCCACCCCCCCAAAAAAAAGCCCCCCAACTCCGTCGGAGGGGCCGACTGATTATCGTTCACGGCACAACGAACTAACCCAGGTCTTTCCCGTCCACGATGAGGACTCCGAAGGAGTCCAACCAGCCTGGATCTCCCCGCATTGTTGTATAATATTTCCGCCGAACACCTTGCATTCCCTCGCGATCTTCCCGCACGAAGGAGTCCCCCAATGCTTATCCCGAAAATACTCGCAATCCTCAACACTCTCCTTGCCGCCACGCTACTCATCTGCATCGCGGCTTATGTGCAAATCGGCGGTGCGCACGACGTGCACATCACGCCTGCCATGCTCGTCGAAGCCTCCAAGGGCCCTCACCCGCTAGACCCCCAATTCAGCATCGAACTCCTTTCACGTGATGCAGAGCATTGGCGACACCGCGCCCAGGTTCTGCAATGGCTCTGCTACGCAGCGCTCGGGATACTCATCATTAACACCTTCTTTTGGACAAAATTTTCGGCCAGCAGAAAAAACGCAATCATATAATTTATCCCCCGTATAACTACGCATCATCGCTCACCGCACCGAACGTGATGTGCAGCAATTTTGGCTGCTCCGCGAGTTTTATTCCGACTACGAAAAATAGTTTTCGCCAATCACAGCAACAGTTTTCACCGCTTTCATCGCACCCGCGGATTCCCTCCGCTGGACTCTCGAATGCCGCGCGGACTAGAGTCCTGTGAGGCGTGTGTACGTCTCAACCATTATTGTGAATCGAATCCGATTCAATTTCTATTAGAGGGAGAGACGTTATGAAGTTCGAAAAAATTCCAACCCTACTCTTGGCCGCGGTCATCGCCAGCAGTGTCGGCGTTTTCGCTTACGGCGAAACGCCCCGCCCTGATGCCCCCGCAAATCCCGACACCTCAAAACCCGTCCTCTACACCGATAAAGTCCTCACCCCCGTCGGTGACCGTATCGAAGTAACGAAAGTCGATGTCCGGGCCCTGATCGCGTCTGGAACAACGCTGCAGATTATTCCCGTGCACAGCAAGGATGTAACCACCGCCACGGCCACGCTCATCGATCAATCACTGCGCACCGACGGCTCCAGCAGCGCCTACAAATGTCTATCCACTGAAGACCAGGCGCGTTTCTCCCACGCCAAAGAATTGCGCACCAAGAACATGGACAACGCCACTGCCGACAGTGCCCGCGCCGCCGATCGCAAGAACGACGCAAGACTCGAGAGCCAGCTCACCCAGTTGCGCAGCACCTTCAAAGCCAAATACAATCAGGATCTCGCCTTCACCGCCGACGATTTCCTCCTCAATACCAACTATGCCGAAGCCAAGGTCGATGAACCCGCCAAGCTCGCACAATGGCCCGTCCGCGCCATCTTCCCGGAAGCCGGAAAACCCACCGGCATGGTCTTCAATGACAAAAATCGCAAAGAACCCAAGGCGCTCCTCGGAAACGACACCAATCTCAAGGAAGACACCGCCGCACAAAATGCCCGCATCAAATCGGAAACGGATGCCGCCCGCGCCGATGCCGCCAAAGATGACCGCTCCCAGCACAACCTCCTGAAGACCGGTGATTCCATCGGCGTCCTCAAACTCGACGGCAATAACGTGTCACCGGCCGTCGTCGTCTCGACCCTCCAGCAAGATGGCGCCACCCGCATCGTCCTGCCCCAGGCTTCCACCTGCGGCCAGATCGAAATGAACCTCGCCAATCAAGTTGAAGCTCTCAACCAAAGCAAAATCTGGGACTTGGACGCCGCCGCGGCCAAGCGAATCATCGCGAAGAACGTCCTCATGGCGTACTACGATGACCGCATGACCTCCGAAGCCCGCTCTGTGGATAACGACACCCCGGCAAAGTAATACACCTTCGCCCATCCCTCGTAACATTCCCCCGAACCCCCGCGGCCCAATAGCCGCGGGGGTTCTTGCATTTTTGGGACGCGATATTGCCCTTCCATGGTGCCTGACCGATACTCATTTCCATGGCCACGCCAAATATGACCATCCAACAAGCCTTCGATCTCGCGGTACAGCACCATCAGGCCGGCCGTTTGCCCCAGGCCGAACATATCTATCGTCAGATTCTCATTCAGCAACCCCAGCATGCCGGCTCTCTGCACTTGCTGGGGGTGATTGCGTATCAGGCAGGACAATTGGACTCGGCGCTGAGTTTGATTCGTCAAGCCATCGCCAGCAACCCGAACTACGCTGACGCTTACAGCAATCTCGGCAATGTGTTGATGAGCCAGGGCCGGCTCGACGAATCCATCGCCGCCTCCCGCCAGGCCATCGCGCTCGATCCGAACTGCACCGAAGCCTACAGCAATCTCGGTAATGCGTTGACGAGCCGGGGCCGGTTCGACGAATCCATCTCTGCCTGCCGTCAGGCCATAGCGCTCAATCCCAACCATCCCGGTGCTTGCAACAACCTCGGCAATGCGCTGGCCGGGAAAAGGCTCTTGCTGGAAGCCATCGCCGCCTTTCGTCAGGCGATCAGTCTCAATCCCAATTATTCCGAAGCGTACAGTAATCTCGGCAGCGCCCTGAAAGACCAGGGAAAATTCGCGGAGGCCGCCGCTGCCTGCCGTCAGGCCATCACGCTCAATCCCAACTTTTTCGGTGCTTACATCAACCTGGGCAATGCCTTGGCGGGCGATGGTCACATGGCTGAAGCCATCGCCGCCTTTCGTCAGGCCATCACACTCAATCCCAATTGTTCCGACGCCTACAACAATCTCGGCGCCGTCCTGAAATTCCAGGGACAACTCGATGAATCCATCGCCGCCTGCCGTCAAGCCATCGCCCTCAACCCCAATTATCCCGATGCCTTTACCAATCTTGGCAACGCGCTCAAGGCCATGGGACGCTTGGATGAAGCCATCGCCGCCTATCGACAGGCCATTGCTCTCAACCCTCACTTTTCCGACGCCCACAGCAATCTGGTTTATACCCTCTATTTCCACCCCGACTACGACACTCAAGCCATCCGCCGTGAGCACCAACACTGGAATCAGCAGCATGCCGAACCTTTGAAAAAATTGATCCAACCCCCTCTCAACGACCGCTCGCCCGGACGCCGCCTCAAGATCGGCTATGTGTCTCCCGATTTTCGTGACCATGTGGTCGGCCGCAACTTACTGCCGCTCCTGGCCCAGCATGATGCCGCTAACGTCGAGGTCTTCTGCTATGCACAAGTCGCACACCCAGATGCCCTCACCGATTGCTTCCGTACCTCTGCCCATCACTGGCGCAGCCTAGTCGGCCTCTCCGATGACCAGGCGGCACAACTCATCCGGCAGGACCAGATAGACATTCTCGTGGATCTGGCTCTGCACATGGCTAACAATCGCCTGCTGGTCTTTGCCCGCAAGCCCGCACCGGTTCAAGTGACCTTCGCAGGCTACCCCGGCACCACAGGATTGAACACGATGGACTACCGCTTGAGCGATTCGTATCTGGACCCGTCGGGCATGGATGAATCAATTTACAGCGAAGCGACGATCCGCCTGCCCGACAGCTTCTGGTGCTACGATCCACTCGAATGCCACGACGTTCCCGTCAATGCACTTCCCGCCTCGACCAACAGCTTCATCACGCTCGGATGCCTGAATAACTTCTGCAAGGTCAACGACGCGGTCCTGCGCCTCTGGGCCAAGGTCCTGCACGCCGTGCCCAATTCCCACCTGCTATTGCTGACCCCCGAAGGCAGCACTCGCCAACAAACGCTTGGACAGATGGAAAAAGAGAGTATCGCGCCGCAGCGCATCGAGTTCGTTTCCCATCGCCCGCTCAAGCAATATCTCGAACTCTACCACCGCATCGATATCGGCCTCGACACTTTCCCCTACAACGGCCACACCACCAGCCTCGATTCCTTCTGGATGGGCGTACCGGTCATCACACGCGTGGGCGAGACGGTCGTCAGCCGCGCCGGCCTGTGCCAACTGATGAACCTCGGTCTCCCAGAGCTGATAGCCTACACCCCCGAGCAATACGTACAAATCGCCGCCGATCTGGCCCGCGACCTTCCCCGCCTCGCTCACCTCCGCTCCACCCTCCGCCCACGCATGCAGCACTCCCCCCTCATGGACGCCCCACGCTTCGCCCGCAACATCGAAACCGCGTATCGCCAGATGTGGCGAAAATACTGCCTGTCCAATCCCCCCAAGACCGGAGTCTGATCGCCATGCCCGAACTGACGATCCAGCAAGCCTTCGATCTGGCACTCCAGCACCACAAGGCCGGCCGCCTCCCCGAGGCCGAACATCTTTACCGCCAGATCCTCGCCCAACAGCCGAACCACGCCGATGCGCTCCACTTGCTCGGGGTCATTGCACACCAGGTGGGACAACACGATGCGGCTGTGGAGTTGATCCATCAGGCACTTGCGATCCAACCCAACTTCCCCGGAGCCTACAACAATCTCGGTCTTGCCCTCAGAGACCGAGGACATCTGGACGAAGCCATAGCCGCCTTCCGTTCAGCCATTGACCTCAAACCCAACTATCCCGGAGCTTACAGCAACCTGGGTAACGCGCTGGTCAAGAAAGGGCTCTCGGCGGAAGCCATGGCCGCCTTCCGTCAGGCCCTCGCATTCCAACCCGGTTTCCATCAAGCCCGATGCAATCTTCTAATGGCCATGAACTACGATGCGGCCTCCACTCCGCAAAGTCTTTTCGAGGAAGCACGCCTTTGGAACCAACTCTATGCCTCTGCATTCGCGCATGCGGACACGCCCCACGCCAACGATCGTAACCCCGAACGTCGCCTGCGCATCGGTTATGTCTCGGCGGATTTCCGCAAGCACGCCTCGGCGCACTTTCTCCTTCCGCTATTCACGCACCATGATCGACACCAGGTCGAGATCGTCTGTTACGCCGAAGGGGTGAGGTCGGATGATATCACCCGGCGCTTCCAGACCCTGACGCAGCTGTGGCGATCCACTACCGGCCTTACCGATTCCCAAGTGGCCCAGCGCGTCCGGGAAGATCAGATCGATATTCTCGTGGACCTGAAACTCCATTCCGACCTGAACCGCCTACTGGTCTTCGCCCGCAAACCCGCTCCCGTTCAGGTCACTTGGCTGGGCTATCCCGGTACCACCGGTTTGACCGCCATGGACTACCGTCTGACGGACCCCTACCTCGACCCGCCCGGCATCAATGAGGCATGCTACTCCGAGACCTCGATTCGGCTCCCGGACACCTTCTGGTGTTACGACCCGCTTACCGATCAACCACCCGTCAACAACTTGCCGGCGCTGGCCAACGGCTGGATCACCTTCGGCAGCCTGAACAACTTCTGCAAAATTAACGACGGTGTGCTGCGACTGTGGTGCCAGGTCTTGCGACAAGTGGATAACTCACGCCTCCTCCTGCATGCAGACGAGGGTTCGCATCGCCAGCGAACTGCCGATCGCCTCACCCAGTTGGGTGTCGATTCGGCGAGATTGCGTTTTGTCGGCAGAGTTCCGCTGTCCGAGTACCGCCAGCTCTATTCACAGATCGACATCGCTCTGGATCCCTTCCCCTACGGCGGCGGCACCACCACCTGCGATGCACTCTGGATGGGTGTCCCTGTCGTTAGCCTCGCCGGAACCACCGCCGTCGGTCGTGGCGGCTTGAGTATTCTCAATAACACGGGCCTTGCCGATCTCGTCGCCACCACACCTGAAGACTACGTGCACATCTCCGTAGCCCTGGCCCACGATCTTTCGCGCCTCGCCGACCTCCGCTCCACCCTCCGCCCACGCATGCAGCACTCCCCCCTCATGGACGCCCCACGCTTCGCCCGAAATATCGAAACCGCTTACCGCCAAATGTGGCAAAAATATTGCCTGTCCAATCCCCAATAAGGACGATTCCACCATGCATCTCGAAAAAGCTACCGCATGCGTCCCTCCCGGCCTGCCGGAACTCCTGCGCGAATTGGGCGCAGGAGAATCCGGCTTCGGCGGCACATCCTTCGGCCGCGGCGACGCCACACTCGAAGACTTCCTGCAGTCCTGCCGCGATGGCGAAGACCCCGCAAAAATCGCCCCCGAATTCGTCCCCCAAACCATCTTCTGGATCATCGACGACCGCGGCCAAGCCGTCGGCATGATCCGAATGCGCCATCACCTCAACCAACGCCTGCTCCAGTGCGGCGGCCACGTCGGCTACTACGTCCGCCGCGCACAGCGCGGAAAAGGCTATGCCAAGTCCGCCTTACGCCTCGCCGTCGAAGAATTGAAAAAGTTGGGCGTCACGCGCGTGTTGGTGACCGTCAGCCCCATGAATGTAGCCTCAATGCATGTCGCTCTCGCCAATGGCGGCATCCTCGACGGCCAGGGCAAAAGTCCCGACTCTGCCGAAATCGTCAATCGCTATTGGATTGAATCATCAATCTAGTGGTGCATTCCACATGAATTTACGGGTGCCATGCCTTACGGGGCAGGGGCCCCGTCAGGCATGTTCGCGGAGGCACTCTTCAGTTCAATCAGAATGCTTCACTAGTTATTCACACAATGACCCCTCCTTTCCTGTGCCCCAATCCTTGCTTCACCTCACGACAATTAAGCAAAATCCCACCTCCCTCACCCCAGCTCAATCCGTTCCCTTCCCTCCCCCAGCACCATGCGCGTCCGTCCCTCCTCCTTGCGCACGATCAGCCCCGGCAGAAAACTCCCTGCAATCCCCCAGCTCTCCTCATCCATCGCCAACTCAATCGACTTCACAAACCGCTTGTCCCGTGGCACAAAACTTCCTCGCTCTACCTCCACCACCTCAATCAGAAATGGCACTCCCGGTCGACACAACCAAAGCGTCCCCCTCTTCGCACTCCTGAGACTCACCGGATGCAATAACATCCTGCTCTTCTCCACTTCCTTCCCATATCCCTCCAGATCGTCGGTCACCACCGCAACATGATGCAACCCCGGCCCCCGTTTCTTGAACGCCTCCCGATACGGCCCCTCCCCAACCGCCTCCATCACCAGCAGCAACGCCCCCTCCGTCTCCGGATCCCCTACATAACACTCCTTCGTCCCCGACCCTTCAAACACCTCCACCTTCCCAACCGTGCTCCCCGCCGGCAGCCTCCGCAGAAACCCCTCCAAACTCTCCACCAGCACCGCCACATGATCAATCATCGTTCCATCCCATCTCTGCACAACGTTCAATCGCTCCATTACACGCCCCACCTTACTCCCCCACAAGCCCGCCGATTCAATGCCCGTTTAATCTGGCCTCGCCAAAAATTGCGAAAACCGTTCCAGTGTCCATTGGGATGCCAACACGCGCTCCCCCTCGCTCACCGACCCGTCGCCTCCTCCTCAGTTTGTGCCTGTGCCTATCGGCGTAATTGCACTATTCTTATTTCTGCCCGGCCGCGGAATGAATTTACATGAGGGATCAAAGATGACACTTTTCAAGCTGACCGATGGACAGGTGATCGAGCGCGTTCGTAAGGCGCAGCGCATCCGGCGGCCGCTTGGGGCGTTCTTTCTCTGCGCCGGCCTGATCGGAGCAGCCCTTCTTGGCTACTGGATGCACTATCTATACGCGCAGTTGCATACCATGCTCAACGAACTCGTCGCAACACCCCATCCAACAACACAACAGATGGACAAGGCCATGCACGAAACTCAGTTTGCTGTCGGATTCAACTTCGGCTTTCTTGCCGCCATAGTGTGGATCAGCATCGTTCAGTTCCTAGGCCTCGGCGTAGGCTGGCTATTGTTTCGCAACCGCAAAGATCGTCTCCTGCTGCAATGCTGGGACCGTCAACCGCCAACTCCCTAACACTGCATCTCTGGACAACGCAAATAAGTGAGCCACCAATGAACGCGAATCAACACGAATGAACACAAATACGTGGGAAATGAAGAGGGTGAGGCATTCATCTTCAACCCTTTTCTGCTTCAGTCTTTGTGTTAATTCGTGTTCATTTGTGGCTAATTTACGGTAGTTATCGCCATACTGTTAGCCTGTGCATATTTGCTGATTCTTCGTGCCTTCGTGGTTCAAATCGCCAATTCAATTCCGCATGGCACAGACCAACAAATTCGCTATAATCTCCGAAATTTTGTCGCCGACAGGAGCCACCCCCACAATGCCCAAACCCATCGCCAAACTCGCTCTCGAAGACGGCACCATCTTCACCGGCACCGCCTTTGGCGCTATTGGGGGGGGCGTCGCCAACGTCGGCGAAGTCGTCTTCAATACCTCCCTCTCCGGCTACCAGGAAATCCTCACCGATCCCTCCTATCGCGGCCAAATCGTCACCATGACCTACACCCAGATCGGCAACTACGGCATCGCCGACCAATCCGACTACGAATCCGCCAAACCCCAGGTCGAAGGCTTCATCATCAAGGAACTCTCCCCCGTCGCCTCCAACTTCCGCTCCGTCGAAACCCTCCACGAATACCTCGCCCGCCACAACATTCCCGGCATCGCCGGCATCGATACCCGCGCCCTCGTCCGCAAACTCCGCATCCAGGGCGCCATGAAAGGCATCCTCTGCACCGACCCCTCCCTCGTCCAGGATGATGGCGAACTCGTCAAACGCGCCAACGCCTGGTCCGGCATGGCCGGCCTGGACCTCGCCAAAATCGTCACCCCAAAGAGTTCCTATACATGGGACACGAACAAAGGCGCCTGGGCCCAATCCACAGACCACGGACCACGAGCCACGGACCACGCATATCACATCGTCGCCATCGACTGCGGCCTCAAACGCAACATCCTCCGCAACCTCGTCCAGTCCGGTTGCCGCGTCACCGTCGTCCCCGCCTTCGCCTCAGCCGACGAAATCCTCGCCCACAAACCCGATGGTGTCTTCGTCTCCAACGGCCCCGGCGACCCCGAACCCGTCACCTACGTCCAGGACGCCCTCAAAAAACTCATCGGCAAAAAGCCCATCTTCGGCATCTGCCTCGGACACCAGCTCCTCGGCCTCGCCATGGGCGCCAAAACCTATAAACTCAAATTCGGCCACCGCGGCGGCAACCAGCCCGTCCAGAACATCGGCACCGGCAAAGTCGAAATCACCTCCCAAAACCACGGCTTTGCGGTGGATGCGGATTCTCTGCGGCGGCGGGGGGGGCAGCCCACCCACATCAACCTCAACGACCACACCCTCGAAGGCTTCCGCCACAACTCCGAACCCGTCTTCGCCGTCCAATACCACCCCGAAGCCTCCCCCGGCCCCCACGACGCCACCTACCTCTTCGACTGTTTCATCGACATGATCAAAACCGGCCAATCCCCCACCACCGAAGCCATGAACGCCGCCCAAACCAAACGCAACGCCGTGTGAATCATTCTGTGACATTCAGGTGAGAGGAATCTGATGCGTATCCCGATCGTTCTACTGCTCCTCGTATCTGCCTTGTTCATGGTTGGCTGCGGAAATTCGTCGCAACCGTTGATCTCGGGAACTGTCAGCAGCGGCACGATGTGGGATGGGCCGCCCGGGCTCGGCAGCCGCAGCGGAATGTCACTCGTAGGCGCTCACGTCGATATCTATGAACACGTTATTGTGGCCACCACTTCCGAGGGCCAGGTTCGCGTAGCTCCCGTTGAATGGTGTTCCCAACTGGTCCTCAAGAAGTAGCCCATGATCGCAGCCGGCATCCTCACAGGCCTCGCCGCCGCCTTCTGCCAGTCCCTCTCCTACCTCGCTACGCGCCACTTCGTCCAAAAACGCGTCGCCCGGCCAGAAGGGGGGTCGAGTCGCCAATTGCTCGCCCTCTCCCATGTCTGGATGGGCATCTTTTCGCTCCTGGTGATTCCGCTGGTCTGGCCCGCCGCAGGAATCCATCTTCTCGCGATCCTTTGGCCGTTGCTGGGCACGACTGTCTTCTATCTCCTCGGCCAGATCGGCCTCATGATCGCCCTCAAACACGCCGAGCCCTCCCGCGTCTCGCCGCTCCTCGGCTTCAAAATCGTCGTCCTCGCCGCCATGTCCACCGTCCTCCTCCAGCCCGGCATCCCACCGGAGCAGCAGGCCATCACCCCCATGCGGTGGATCGCCGTAGCCATCTGCGTCATCGCCGCGGTCTCGCTCAATTATTCCGGCGTCGCACTCCGCCGCCGCGCACTCCTCGGCATCTTGATCGCCTGCATCGCCTACTCCCTCTCCGACTGGCACATCGGCCTCCTCGTCGCCGCCGTCCGCGAAAGCTCGCACCTCTCCCTCGCCCACGCCTCCACGCTCGCCGCCTGCCTCTGCTACGCTCTCTGCGGCCTCATCGCCCTGGCCTTCCTCCCCTGGCAAGGCTCACGCCGCCCCGCCGACTGGCGCGACGCCATCCCCTTCGGCCTCGCCTGGTTCCTCGCCATGCTCTTCCTCTTCGCCAGCTTCGCCATCGTCGGCGTCGTCCTCGGCAACATCCTCCAGTCCACCCGCGGCCTCATGAGCATCTTCATGGCCACCCTCCTGATCCGCATGGGCCACCACCACATCGAACCCGTCAGTTCCCGCGGCATCTTCTTCCGCCGCCTCGTCGCCGCAACACTCATGTTCCTCGCCGTCAGTCTGTACCTCCTTCGCGATTCCTCCGGCCTTCGCGCCCTCTGGAGCGCCTCCGCCGGCCTGTTCGGTTCGCCCGGATGATTCCCCCAACTCCCCGCATTGACGGCAGCAAAGTGGGGGGGCTATAAGACACCATCTCAAAAGGCGCTGATCCCATGACGACCAATCAAAACACCCCAGCCCCCGCCCCCCCCGCACCCGCCGAAGAAATCGCCGTCTTCCAGGATGTCTGGCACGGCGGCTACTACGAGGGCGATCCCCTCCAGCCCATGGCCCGCTCCGGCTACGGCATCCTCGGCTACGTCAGCATCCTCCACGCCACCTACCTCATGTGCATCCGCCCCTACATCACCAAAGACACCATCGCCCTCGAAATCGGCCCCGGCCGCGGCGCCTGGACCCGCGGCCTCCTCGGCGCCAAAGAAGTTTGGTGCCTCGACGCCCGCTCCGCCGAGGACAACCACTTCTGGCAATACATCGGCAACGCCCCCCACGTAAAATATTTCAAAGTCGCCGACTTCTCCTGCTCCGACCTCCCCGATAACCATTTCGATTACTTCTTCTCCTTCGGCACCTTCTGCCACATTTCCGAAGAAGGCCGTCGCGAATACTTCAAAAACCTCCATTGCAAACTCAAACCCGGCGCCCGCTGCTTCGTCATGATCGCCGACCGCAACGCCTACAACCGCGCCCTCGACCAGGTCGATCCCCTCTGCATGGTCAAACCCCTCCGCAAATCCCTCCTCTTCAAACTCGCCATCCTCCCCTTGCGTATCACCTGGGGCCTCTGCGGCAAGGCCGCCCTGAAAAAACTCCGCTGGGTCGAACACGATCAGTTCGGCAACCGCGCCGCCAATATCCATTTCCACCACGCCGGCGTCC
>Ga0114951_10000354_pt1 | contig 65213 bp, 57 predicted proteins | sample AM7aDNAmetaG_FD_88677 | JGI IMG/M metagenome (GOLD analysis project Ga0114951, IMG submission 88677) | Freshwater microbial communities from Finland to study Microbial Dark Matter (Phase II) - AM7a DNA metaG | ecosystem: Environmental > Aquatic > Freshwater > Lake | place: Finland: Lake Alinen...
GCGCTACGCAAAGCTCCTCGGCCCCATTCCCGGCCTGACCCTGCCCGTGGTGCCGGGCGGCAACGTCTCGGTCCACGCCCAGTACTGCATCCAGGCCGAGAGCACGGCCCACCGCCAGGAGCTGCTGGACCGTTTGACCAGGGCCCAGGTGCCGTCGAGCATCTACTACCCCGTGCCCCTGCACCTGCAGCCGGCCTTCGCGAACCTGGGCTACGGGCCGGGCGCCATGCCGGTGAGCGAGGCCCTAGCCGCGCGCATCTTCAGCATCCCCATGCACCCCTACCTCACGGCGGAGGTCCAGCAGGAGATCGCCGCAGCCTTGGCCGGGTAGGCTGCGGCAGGGGCGGGGGGAAGGCATGCAGATCGTCTGGCGCACGCTGCCCAAGCTGGCCCTGCCTGCGGCCATCGGCCTGGGCCTGGCCTACCTGGCCACAAGCTTCGTGCCCAGGCCCGCGCCCTTTTTGCGCCCGCCCGAGGAGCTGCGCGCCCAGGGCCAGGCCTACGGCGAGGAGTCGCCTGTGCGCATCATCCTGGAGCGCAACGTGCTGAAGCTGGAGAGCTCGCCGTTCTTTCCCCTGGGACAGCCGCCCGCCCCCGTGGTCGTTCCGCAGACCCCAGGCCGACCGGGCCCGCCCGCCCAGGCCGCCTTTGCCCAGGCGGACACCAGCGTGACGCCCCAGGGGGCGACCGCGCCGCGTCCCTCGCCGTATTCCGCCCCGCAGAACCCCCAGGCCAGTTCCCAGGCTCCCCCCAACATCAGCGCCACGGCCCCCCTCTCCGGCGGCCACAGCGTGCAGGGCCAGGCCGTCTCGCCAGGGGCGAACGCTGCGCCGCCCGGGGCCAGCGGCCTTGGTCGTGCTGCCGAGGCGTCTGCGCAGGCTGCGGCAGGGGCAACGAAGTCTCCGGCGGGCCAGGCCAGCGCCCGGCCAGCGGCCAAAACTCCTGCGTCCAAAACGTCTGCGGCCAATACTTCTGAAGTCGAGGCCAAGGCCCCTGCGGCCCAGCCCGTGCCGCGCCTGGGCCTGGAGGGCTTCCTGCTGGTGGGCGTCATTGCGGGCGGGGAGCGGCCCCTGGCCATGCTCCAGGTGGACGGGGCGGCGGTGTCCTTGCGCCTGGGCGAGCAGGCGCGCGGCTGGACGCTCATTTCCGTGGAGCCAGGGCAGGTGCTGCTGCAAAACGGCGGGCAGCTGCGCAGGCTGGAGCTTGGCAACGCAGCCGCGCACCGCGCCAGAACGCCCTAACCCAAAAGCCCTGGGCGTCCGATGAGGCGCATGAGCCGCAGGCCGGGTTCGTCAATGTCCGACCGGCCTGGCCAGCCCGACAGGACCTGGCCAGCCGCAGCCAAGGAGAACCGCCGTGACCCGCCCCAACGCCCCCTGCCCCAAGGTCTCCCTGGTGGTGCCGGTGTACAACCAGGCCCAGTACCTGCCCATCTGCCTGGATTCCATCTGGTTCCAGGACTATCCCGAGCTTGAGATCATCCTGGTCGACGACGGCTCCACAGACCACACGGCCCAGGCCATCGCCGCGTTCGAGCGCACCCTGAAAGAGGACGTGGTGTCCTACGCCGCGCATTTCGACGCCGAGAACAACCTTATCGAGCGCGTGGCGCACCCGCGCTTTCCCCAGTCCGGGCGCAGCCTGCGCGTCATCCGGCACGAGCGCAACAAGGGCCTGGCCCCGGCCCTGAACACCGGCTTTGGCGCGGCCACGGGCGAGTTCTGCACGTACGTCCCCGCCGACGACGCGCTCCTGCCGTCCATGGTCTCGGAAATGGCGGCCGTGCTCCAGGCCGGGGCGGATTTCGTCTACGCCGACATGGCCATCGTGGACGACGCGGGCCGCTGGGTGCGGCGCTTCGCCCTGCCTGACTACTCCTTTGAGCGCTGTTTCGGCGACTGGTACCTGTGCGGCGTGGCCAAGCTCTACCGCACGGCGCTGCACGGGCGCTTCGGCCTGTATGACGAGGCGCTTTTGGCCCACGACCACGAGCTGTTCCAACGCTTTGCCGAGGGCGGGGCGAGATTCGTCCACATCCCGCGCGTGCTGATGAACGTGCGCGACCATGCCCGCCGCGAGGTGGACATCCACGCGCCCACGAGCTGGAACCGCCTGCTGGAGGAGTCCAAGGCGCTGGTCCGGCGGGCGCGGGCGCACATGGCCGGGGCCGGGCCTGGATCTTCTGCCGCGCAGCGCTGAATCCGGAGGCGCGGCCCAGGAATGCTGATGCGGCCAACCGGAGCTGCATCGTGCACGACCCGAAGTACGTGCTCCCGAAGTTCGCCTACGGTCCGCACCACCCCGAGCTGGGGAAAATCTCCTGGAGCAAGATTCTCGGCAGGGTTTTCGACGACATGCAGAAGATCTACGAAAAGAACAAAGGCACCCTCGCGGAAGGCGATACGACGGTGGAAGTCATGGGCGGGCTGTTCGCCCTGCGCGGCTTTGCGCTCAAATAGGCCCAGACGGCCGGTCCTGTCCGCAGCGCGGTTGGCCTGTGCCGCAGCCCGCAGCCTTTCCGTCCGCTATTCTTCTTCCTCCAGCGGCAGCACCACGTAGAAGTTGTTGCCCAGCTCCGAGGGCTCGTACCCGACCTGCCCGCCGTGCAGCTCCACCACCTGCTGCACAAAGGCCAGGCCGTGCCCGGTGCCGTGCTCGCGCTGGGTGGACGCGGAGCGGAAGCCCGGCTGGAACAGCCCCGCGCGCTCCGGTTCGGGCACCCAGGTCCCGGTGGTGAAGACGTTCAGCTTCACGCCAGGACGGGCCTGGCTGAAGTGGCCGGGCAGGATGTCCCAGCCGTAGGCCATGAACTTCAGCGGAGCGCCGTCTGGTCCGAAGACGGCGCGCGTGTACTTTACGGCGTTGGAGAACAGATTGGCGTAGACCTGGGCGATGAGCCCCAGGTCGGCCATAAGGTGGATGGGCTTGTCCGGGATGCCGCCCATGGACAGGTCGATGGCGATGCCCCTGTCCTCCAGGCGCGGACGGTAGCGCTCCACCTGGGGCTCCACCACCTGCTTGAGCAGGTTCACGCGGCGTTTTTCCAGCACGTAGCGGCCTTCCTGAAAGTGTCGGCGCCGCAGCAGGGTTTCCAGAAACAGGCTGGTCTGGGCGTAGTGGCTGCTGATCTCCGCGTACTGGGAGGACAGCCGCGTCTGGAGGAAGTTCAGGCTGGCGGTGAAGTCCGCCGGGGTCTCCGCCGGGGCCTCGGCCACGCAGCGGGCCAGGGCGCCGATGGACGCGTTCAGGCGGTTGAAGAAGAGCTTGAAGATCATGTTCGGCACGATGACGTTGTGGCCGATGTCCTCCACAAGGTTCTGGATGAAGGACAGGTGTTCGCGGTTCTTGGACCGGGCCAGGCGGGTGTGCAGTTGGAAGCCGATGCGCCCGGCGTATGTTTCGAAGTACAGTTGCGTGTGCCGCGACAGCGCGGCTCCGCCCGCCACCTCGATCCAGCCCATGACGTTGTCCGGCGCGTCAAAGCCCAAAACCTCCCCGGTGTCCTTGCGGCAGGTGATGGGAGCGTAAAAGTCCGCCCCGCGCACGGCCGGGTGGGGCGGCGGCTCGAACTCCGGCAGGGCGGCGGGCAGGCTCAGCGCGCGGGCAAGCTTCCAGGTGGTCGGCCCGGTGCGCAGGTACAGGCGGCAGTCCTGATCGAAGAAGAGCATGGGCAGCTGCACGCAGAGGCTCAGGAAGTCCCGCCGCGAGTCCAGCTCCTGGGCCATTTCAAAGAACACGGTGAGCATGCGCAGTTGGTTCGCGCTGAAGGCGCAGCTGTCGGCCTCGTCAAGCTTGTGCCGCACGCGCCGGATCATGTCCTCGCGCCGCGCGGGGTCGTTTTCCAGACACTGGGCCGGATCTGGCGGAAGGGGGGGCCGGAGCTGGCGTGGCTGTTCCTTGTCCCGGCGCTGGGCTGTGTGCATTGGCTCGTCCTCGTGCTTCATGTTGTTTCCGGGGCGGGCGCGTGCGGCCCGGACAATGTGTTGACCAACATCATGCCGAGCACCTCGCGTTCGACATCCAGGCCGGGCACGGCCTCTCCGCGCGGGGCCATGCGCCAGGTCCAGCGCTCGCCGCCTGGGCCGGGGTCGACCCCGAAAAGCAGGTCGGCCTCGTAGTCGACAACGCCCCGGCGCAGGCCGCGCTCGGTCACGTCGGTGACCAGGCAGGCCGGGCAGCCCAGGCTGCGCAGCCCGTCCAGATGTTGGCGCACCAGCTCTGCGGCCAACTGGGCGCGGCGCTCTTCCTCCATGCCGGAGGGCAGCGCGGCCAGTGCGAACAGCGGCAGTTGCGAGAGCAGGTTCGCCGAGTAGGCGAAATCCAGCCCCGGCAGTTGCGCGGCCAGCGCGGCCAGCCCGGCCGACTCGACCGGTCCGCCCGACACGATCGTCCCGATTTCCGGCGGTATGCTCGGGGCCGTGTCCAGCCGGTCCAGCCGGTCCAGCCGATCCAGTTGATCCAGTTGATCCAGCCGACCGGTGAGGTCCACCTCCAGCGTGACCACGTTGCCCAGGCGGGCGGCCCTGGCGCGGACCTCGGGCAGAAAGGCCATGTCCGCCAGGACCACGCGCTCGAACAGGGCCGAGAGCCCGTCCAGGGGCACCTCCAACAGCAGGCCGGAACCCAGCACCAGGGCCGTGCGCCGCGCCTCTTCCGGGCAGGCGCGGGCAGCCGCCAGGGCCAGGGCCCGGCAACGCTCCATGTGCGGCGCCCAGGCTGCGGCGTGGCGCTTGTGCCGCGCCCACAGGGCCACCTGCTGGGCCAGGTGCCCGTGGCGGTCGCCCTGGCCCAGCAGGCGCGCGCCCGCGTACTTGACGGCCTCGGCCAGCACGGCTGCTAGCCCTGCACCGCGTTGAACTTTTCCGGCACGGCGTGGCACACGGGGCAGCGGGCCGGAGCTTCGCCTTCGGCAGCCACATGAATATGCCCGCAGATGACGCAGACGTAGTAGCGCGCCCCGGGCTCCGCCTGGGTAAGGCCGGGCAGGGCCAGGTGGCTTTGCACGGCCCGGGCCATCTGGGTCAAAAGCGATCCGGCGGCCTTGTCGGCGTCGGCCTCGGACTGCAGGGTCCAGCCCAAGGCGTTGACGGCCATCTCCCGGGCCTCTTGCAGGGCCAGGGCCAGGTTCTCGGAACTTTTGCCGATCTGCCCGCGCAGGAAGGTCAGGGCCTTTTTTGCGTGCACCTCCTGGGCCTCGGCCAGGGCGCGCAGGGCCTGGGCGGCTTCAGGTTGGCCGTCCTTGGCGGCCCTTTGCGCACGCACGTGGTTCTTGGCGGCGGCCAGGGACTGGTGCACAAAGGCCAGGGTCAGCGGCGTCAGGTATGTGGGCATGGGCTCTCCTTGGTGGGGTCTTCTGTTCATGGAGTCAGGGCGCGCTCCACGGCGTGGAGGATTTCGGCCCTGGTGAAAGGCTTGCGCAGGACCGAGCGCGCGCCCAAGCGGCGGGCCAGGTCCAGGATGACCGCAGGCTCCACGCGGCCGCCGCCGGACATGACCAGCACGCGCACGCCAGGGGCCAACAACCGCAGCTTCAGCAGCACCTCGAAGCCGTCCACCTCGGGCATGACCACGTCGGTGATGACCAGATCCGGGGGGTCGCATTGCAGGCGCTCCACGGCCTGCCGCCCGCCCGAGGCCGGAAAGGCCTCGTAGCCGCTGGCCGCGAGGGTGCGGCAGAGCATGTCGCGCACGTCCTGGTCGTCGTCGACCACGAGGATTCTAGGTGGCATGGGCGTCCCCCTGGTTGCTTGCAAGGGCCTGGCGCACCACGCGCGCCAGCTCACCGGTGGAGAAGGGCTTGGGCAGCAGCCAGGCCTGGCCCAGGGCCTGGAACCGGTCGGGGGGGATGACCAGGCTTAAGCCCGTGCACAGGACAATGGGCAGGTCCGGGCGCACCTCGCGCAGGCGCGTCACCAACTGGATGCCTGTGAGCCGGGGCATGCTCTGGTCGGTCAGCACCAGGTCGAAGGATTTGGGGCTGGCCAGAAAGGCCCTCAGCGCGTCCTCCGGCAGGTTGTGGGCGGCCACCTGGTAGCCCAGGGGCTCCAGGGTCTGGGCCACCAGGTCGAGCAGGTCGGCCTCGTCGTCCACCAGCAGGATGCGTTCGCGGCCCTTGGGGTTGGCCGGGCTGGCCTGACCGCAGTGGTGCGCGGGGGTGGGGCGGGGCGCAACAGTGGGCAGCAGCACCGTGAAGGTCGCCCCCTGGCCTGGCTCGCTCTCGGCGTAGATGGCCCCGCCCAGGCTGCACACGATGCCGTGGACCACGGCCAAGCCGAGCCCGGTGCCTTCGCCGGAGTCCTTGGTGGTGAAGAAGGGATCGAAGATGCGGCCAAGAATGTCCGGGGCGATGCCTGCGCCGGTGTCCTCCACGGTCAGGCGCAGGTACCGGCCCGGGGGCAGGGTGCGGGCCTGGGCCGGGGCGTCTTCGCCCAGGTGCGCCAGCCGCGTGCGCACGGCCATGCGCCCGCCTTCGCGCATGGCCTGGGCGGCGTTGGTGCACAGGTTCATCATGATCTGGTGGATCTGGGAGGGATCGGCCAGGATGGCGCAGTCCTGGGCCTGAACCTGGGCCGTGATCTCGATGTTTTTGGGCAGGGTGGCCTCCATGAGCCGCAGGGCCTCGCCGATGATCTGGTCGGCCATCAGGGTGCGCTGCTCGCGGTCGGCCCGGCGGCTGAAGGTGAGGATCTGGCGCACCAGCTCCTTGGCGCGGTTGCTGGCCTTGAGCACGCGCGCCAGGCTGCCTCTGGCCCGGCCTTCCGGCGGGGTGTCGTCCAGGGCCAGTTCGGTGAAGCCCATGATCGAGGCCAGGATGTTGTTGAAGTCGTGCGCGATGCCCCCGGCCAGGGTGCCCAGGGCCTCCATTTTCTGGGCCTGCCAGAGCTGGCGCTCCAGCAGGCGCTTTTCGGTCACGTCGCGGCACACGGCCACAAAGCTGATGACCTCGCCCGCAGCGTCGCGGATGGCCGAGATGGTGAACTCAACCTCCACGTTCAGCCCGCTTTGCCGGGCAAAGGAGCTGGTGCCGCGCCAGCCGCCGCCCTCGTCCTGGCGGACCACGGAATCCTGGTGCGCCAGCACGGTTTGCCGCACCTCCAGCACGGACAGGCCGGGCGCCCGGCCTGCGCCGCAGAGCCCGGTCATGCGCTCCAGCGCGGGGTTGGTGTAGGTGATGATCCCGTCCTTGTCGGTGATGAGCACGCCCTCGGCGGTCTGCTCGATGGCCCGGTGCAGGCGCGTCAGGTCGATCTCGGACTGCTTGAGCGCGGTGATGTCCACGCCGACGCTCTGGTAGGCGATGATGCCGCCCGCCGAATCGAACAGGGCGCGGTCGGTCCACTGCTGCCAGCCCAGGCGGCCGTCCGGCAGCAGCACCTTCTGCTCGGCCACGGCCACCGGGGCTGCGGGCGTGAAGGAGCCGAGGCGCGCGAGAATCGCGGCGCGCTCCTCCGCCGGGACGAGCTTGAGCAGGCTGGAGCCCAGCAGCTCCTGCGCGCTGCGGCCAAAGGTGGCGCAGAAGGCGCGGTTCACGTAGGTCAGGATGCCGCCGGGCAAAAACCGGCAGATGAGCGCCGGGGAGTCCTCGGCCAGGGTGCGGAATTCCTCCGCGCTCTCGGCCAGGGCCGCCTCGGCCTGGTAGAGGTCGGTCACGTCGGTGGCGATGCAGACCAGCCCGGTGATCTCGCCCCTGGCGTCGCGCCGGGGCAGCTTGTGGGTGGTGAAGCGGCGCAGCCCGCTCGGCGTCTGGATCGTCTCCTGGATGTTCATCTTGGCCTGGCCGCTTTCAAAGACCTCCAGGTCGTCCTGGCGCACCTTTTCGGCCAGCTCCCGGTGGTAGACCTGCTCAAGCGGCAGCCCGAGGATCGACTCGTCCAGACCCATGACCCTGAACCAGGCCGCATTGGCGCGCAGGATGCGGTTGTCCAGGCTTTTGTAGAAGATCATGGCCGGAACGCCGTTGAGCAGGGTCAGGTTTTCGTCGTTCTGCTCCTGCAGCGCCTCCTCGGCCTGCTTGCGTTCGCTTGCGGCCAGCTTGAGCCTGCGGTTGACGCGCGAGAGGGAGATGGCGCGCCAGGCCAAAAGCGCAATGGTGAGGGCCAGGGCCAGCGCGGTCATGGTCCACCGCGCCACGGGCGGAAACCGGGGCGCGTGCGGCGCGGGGTGCCACGTACGGTAGATATCCCGGAACTCTTGCGTTTCGAGGAACGCGCCAAGGGCAGAGTCCAGCCGGGCCAGCATCTGCGGGTTGCCGCGCTCCACGGCCAAGGCCCGGCCGACCTCGAACAGCGGGCGTTTGCTGCGGTCAAGGATCTGCTCCACCCCGGCGGAGCGGGCGGCCTGCTGCACGACCGGGGCGACGAAGACCAGGGCGTCGGCATGGCCGGAAAGCACCTCGAAGATGGCCTCGGCCAGGGTCTGGGTGAGCTGGACGCTGAGCTCCGGCCGGTCCAGCAGCCGTTCAGCGGGGATGCTTCCGGCCACCAGCGCCAGGCGCTTGCCCGCCAGGGAATCCAGGGTCTCCAGTGGGGGGGCTGCCGCGCGGAAGAAAATGTGCACGGGCAGCAGCTCAAAGGGCCGGGTGAAGCCCAAGGCCTGCTCCCTGGCCGGGCTGATGCCCAGGCCGAGCACAGCCTGGACCCTGCCCTGGCGCAGCAGCTGCTCGGCCTCGGCGATGGTTGTGGTGGGGATGATGCGCAGGCTGTACCCGGCCTGGGCCGCCACGCGGCGCAGCAGCTCGACTGCGAACCCGTCAGGGCTGCCGTCGGCTGCGGGGACGAAGAACGGGGGCATGTTGGCCGGGGCGGCGGCCAGGATCTCCTGCGCCGGGGCGGTTTGGGCCGCGCTGCCGGGGCAGGGAGCAAGGCCGCTCAGCAGCAGGCAGAGAAGGATGGTCTGTATGCCCGGAAAGCCGCCAGACGTTGTGCGGCCCGCCTGAATGGGGCGTTCACGATCCCTGGGCGGGAGCGCTGGCGGGTCGATGGGCATGTGGCTCTCCGCACGGGGCCATCCGCGCTATTTGATGGCCCGTTTGATGTAGTCCTCAAGGGCGGCGCGCTCAACGGGCTTGGCCATGAACCAGGTGGCCCCGATTTCGAGCAGGCCGGCGATTTCCTTGACGCCGATGAAGGCGGACATGATGACGATGGGCATGGCGGCAAAGCGCGGGTCTTGGCGGATGGTGCGGATGAGCGTCGTGCCGTCCATGACCGGCATCATGATGTCGGTGATCAGCATGTCGAAATGGTTCGCGGTGCACAGGGCTTCCCAGGCGTGGCGGCCGTCGGGGCTCACAAAGGCGCTGTGGCCCATGCGCTCCACCACGGTGGCCACGAATTTTTGGGACAGGGTGTCGTCCTCGGCGATGAGAATCTTGGCCATTGCTCGCTCCCCTCGCAGACACAGGCGGGGCGCCCCGCCGTCTGGGCACTTCATCAAGAATCATTCCAAGAACTACAGCGACGCTAACCGAAGGAAATCACTGAGTCTATGCGGGATCATCCGTCATTGTCCGCACAGCTTTCCGGAAATTCCGGAATCTGTGTCTGGCCCCGCCTGGCCTTGAGCAGCCCATGTTTGGCCAGCAGCTCATACAGCCTGGCTGACTTGAGCCTGGACACCTGCGCGGCCAGGGCCACCTCCCCGCCGGTGTGCAGCAGCAGGGCGGAAAAATAGGCGCGCTCCGCCAGCTCCAACACCTGCGCGCGGTGCTCGCGCCAGGGCTTGAGCGCCCCGGCCAGCCCGGCGGCGGGATGGTCCATGGCCTGGTCCATGGTCTGGTCCAGGGCCCGGTCCAGGGGGACCATCCGCCCGGCCTCGGCCCTGTTGGCCACGCTGCGGCGCATGAGCCGCACCCGCAGGTCCAAGGGCAGGTGTTGCGGGAGGAGTACACGCTCACCATGCGCTGAAATCAGGCTCATGTCCACAGTCTGCAACAATTCGCGCACATTGCCCGGCCAGTCGTGGGTCTCCAGCAGGGCGAGGTATTCGGGGCTGGCCTCGCGCAGGCCGCCCTCGTGTGCGTCTTTGGCCTGGGCCAGGCGGGCCGCCATCAGGGCCTGGATGTCCCCGGCGCGTTCGCGCAGGGGCGGCAGCTCGATGCGGAAGGTCCGCAGGCGGTACAGCAGGTCCTCGCGGAACTCGCCGCGCCGTACCATGGCCGAGAGGTCGCGGTTGGTGGCGGCCACCAGCCGGAAGTCGCTCTTGATCTCGGCCTCGCCGCCCAGGGGCCGGAAACTGCGCTCCTGGAGGACGCGCAAAAACTTGGTCTGCAGGGGCAGGGGCAGCTCGCCCACCTCGTCCAGAAACAGGGTGCCGCCGTCGGCCTGCTTGATGAGCCCGATCTGGCGGCGGTCGGCCCCGGTGAATGAGCCGCGCTCGTGGCCGAAGAGCTCGCTCTCGGCCAGATTGCCGGGCAGGGTGGTGCAGTCCACCACCACGAAGCGGCTGGCCGCGCGGCTGCCGCTCTGGTGGATGGCCTGGGCGAAGACCTCCTTGCCGGTGCCGGTCTCGCCGCTGATGAACACGTCGACCCCGCTGGCTGCGGCCATGGCGGCCCGCGCCAGGCAGGCGGCCATTTTCGGGCTGGCGCCCACGATGCCGGAGTCTGCGGCCAGGGTCGGCACATTGCGCCGCCGCTGCTCCTCGCGGAAGGCCAGGGCGCGCAGCAGCGGCAGCACCATGGCCTCCACGGAGCTGGGCTTTTCGATGTAGTCCCAGGCCCCGCAGCGCAAGGCCAGCTCCGCGCCGTCCGGGTCGCCCTGGCCGGTGATGATGACCACCTCCGGCGCGCCGGGGCTGGCGCGGATCTCCTCCAGGGCGCTGATGCCCGAGCCGTCGGGCAGGCGCACGTCCATGTAGACCAGGTCCGGCTGCTCATGCGCCAGGATGCGCCTGGCCTCGGCCAGGGTGCCAGCGCACAGGGCCGTGTGCCCGCGCCGGTCCACGGCGTCGGCCAGCAGTTCACGCACGAGATCGTCGTCATCGACCACAAGGATTTTGGCCATGCGCGCTCCCCCAGGTGGTGCCCGAGAATTCCGGGTTGACCGGAAAAATTCTGGTGGAACCATACCAGAGGCGGGCGGTGTTGGCTAGGGGGCGGTCTGGAGCCTTAAACAATGAGCTGAAATTTTAGAAGAAGTTTGAAGCGGGCGGGTTGGAATGAATCTTGATAGCCCGTATGCGTGCGCCGGGCGGCAACGTCTCCGGCGGCCACGTCGGTTGGACCGGCGTGTCTGCCGGGCAGGTGGGGGGCCTGCCCGGCTCTTTTTTTGCCCTGCGGGCGGGGCAGGGCCTGGGCGCGTTGGCGGGATTCGGCCTGCCGCAAGCCGGTGGCCGCCCGCGACGCCTTGGTCCAGTGCTGCCTGCGGGAAGGCCCTCGCCAGGGGCAGGACGCGAAAGGTTGGCTGGGTTGCTGGGCTGTGCTGCCCTTGTGGCCGTCGTTGGGCTGGCCCGAGGGGGCTCAAGGACGTGCCGGACCCGCACGGCCAACTCGTCCATTTCCAGGGAGTCTCTCCGGGCCGCAGGCGGCGGCAAGGCCGAGCGGTTCATCCAGACGGCCCTGCGCGGGCGCAAGACGCCGCGTGCCCGAACGCAAACCAAAGAGCCAACGAGTCGCCCCGCTGGCTTCATGAATGTGATGAGTGCCGGGCCCACAGATCGCTCCAGAGGAAGACACACAGGAATCTGATCGGGGTCGCAGTGAACAACGTCTTACACGTCGTGCAACCCTACACCTAGCCCCGGTCCTGCGCCGTCGGCTGTCCATTCTGCCCAGCCCGCCCGGCCTGCTCCAGAACAGGGCCGAAGCGCCCCGCGATGCCCTCCACAGCCTGCTGCACGCCCACGCCCAACTGGCAGTGCAGTTCGCCGCGCCAGCAGAAGCTGCGCTTGCCATGCTCGGCGTTGATGCAGGGCGAGCAGGGGATGCCCGCGAACAGCACCAAATGCTCCGGCCCGGCAGGGCCATAGAGCACCGGCGTTTCCGGCCCGAAAAAGGACACTGTGCGCGCCCCGGCGGCCACGGCCAGGTGCAGCGGCCCGGAGTCGTTGGTGATGACCAGGGCGGACAGGGCGCACAGGCCCACCAGTTCATCCAGGCTGAGTCCGCCCACCAGGTTGTGCCCCTGGGTTCCGGCCTTGCGCGCCAGGGTCCAGGCTTGGCTGGTGTACTGCGCCTCCGCGCGCGAGCCCACATAGACCACGGCCAAGCCGTAGGCCTGCCAGAGGCGCGCGCTGAGCTCCGCAAAGCGCTCCCTGGGCCAGCGGCGCTCCACGGCCAGCTCCCCGGCATTGACGTTGACCAGGATGAACCCCCCGGCGGAAAGGCCCAGCCGCGCCAGCACCTGCTGGCCTTGGCTGCGGCAGCGCGTCAGCCCCAGCAGGGCCGCAGGCCTGGGGGTCCTGTCCGGCGCAACGCCAAAGGGCTCCAGCAGGGACAGGAAGTTGCTGGAGACGTGCCAGTAGACGTTGAAGGCGATGGGGTGGTTGTGGATGCGGCCGCGCCACACGCCAGGGGAGTGGTAGCCGATGCGCATGGGCGCGCGGGAGAAAAAGCTCAAAATGGCCGAGGCCTTGGTGTAGAACTCCATGTCCAGCATGACGTCGGGCCGCAGGCGAAAGGCCCGCACGAGGCAGCGCAGGTAGGCCCCCACGGCCGAGGCCAGGCTGTGCCCCAGGTCCACGAACTCCACCCGGTCGATGCCGGGGAGCATTTTGACAACGCCCTGATTGGCGGATAGGGTCATGAGCACGATTTCCGCGTCCGGAAAGGTCTCGCGGGTTTTGTTGAACAGCGGCGCGGCCAGCACCAGACTGCCGATGCCCCAGAATTTGACCAGCAGCACCCGGCGGACCGCATCCGCCGCCACCGGGCCGCACGGCAACAGCCACGAGAGCGCGCCCAGCACGCTGCACACGGCCCCCCCGCAGAGCCGCTCGACGGCCTGCAGGGTTTTCATCTTCACGGACTTGCGGCCCGCAGGAGGGTTTCCCATTGCCTTCTTCTCCACGTGTGCTCCTGCTGAATCCTCCGGGCAAGGGCGCCATCATCCGCGACTATTTCTGCAGCAAGACCTCGCGCACGGGCTACCTGTTCGCGCCCATCGCGCTGCTGCACGCCGGGGCGGTCTTCGCCGCCGGGGGCTTTAAGGTCCAGGTCCTGGACGCCGTGGCCCTGGGGCTGGGCGCGGAGGAATGCCTGGCGCGCATCGAGGCCCTGCGGCCTGATTGCGTCTTTGCTCTGGTCGGCGCTGTATCCGTAGCAGCAGACAGAGATTTTCTCAACGCCCTGCGCGCGCGAATTCCCGGCCTGGTGCTCCTGGGCTGCGGCGACGTGCTGCTGGAGGGCGCAGAGGCCTGGGTGGCCCAGGGCACCCTGGACGCGGCGGTGCTGGACTTCGACCTGCCGGGCATGGTCGACTACGCGCGCGGCGCGGCCAGCCCCTTGCCTGGCCCCCTGCCTGGAATTGTCGGGCGCTTCGGCGACCAGGTCCTCTCCGCCCCGGTGCCGCGCCAGCCGGTGGTTTCCGTGGGCCTGCCCCCGCACGAGCTGTTCCTGGGCTACGGCTACCGCTACCCCTTTGCCCGCCGCCGCCCCTTTGCCGGGGTCCTCACGGACTTCGGCTGCCCGTTCTCGTGCAGCTTCTGCGTCATGTCCGGCCTGGCCTACCACCGGCGGCCCATGGACGAGGTGGCGGCGGAGCTGCGCCACCTGGAGGCCCTGGGCGTGCGCGAGTTCATGCTCTGGGACCAGACCTTTGCCGCGAAGCGGGAGTGGGCCCTGGAGTTCCTGGAGGCTTTGCCCGCGCGGCGCATGGGCTGGACCTGCTTCACCCGGCCGGACCGCATCGACGCGGACCTGGCCCGGCAGATGGCGCACAAGGGCTGCCACACGGCCATCATGGGCGTGGAGACGGCCAACCCCGAAACCCTGCGCGCCATGCGCAAGGGCTTCACCCCGGAGCAGGCGCGGACGGCCTTTGCGGCCTGCCGCGCCGCAGGCATCGCCACCGTGGCCACGGTCATCGTTGGCCTGCCCGGAGAGGGCCCGGCGGACGTGGAAAAGACCCTGCGCCTGATTCTGGACATGGACCCGGACTACCTTTCCGTGCACACGGCGGTGCCCAGGGCGGGCACGGGCCTGCGCGCGGGCATGGCCGCCAGCGGCCTGGCATCGGCGTCCTGCGAGGCCATGGACCAGAGCGGCGAGGAATGCGTGCTCGCCAGCGACAGCATGTCCGCCGAGGAGATCTTGCGCCTGCGCCGGTCCTTCAACCGCAGGTTCTACGCCAGGCCGCACTACCTGGCGCGCACGGCCCTGCGCCTGCTCTCCCGTCCGGGGATGCTGCTGGACCAGGTGCGCCAGGGCCTGACCCTGCTGGGCCGCAACCGCCAGACCAGGGGCGCGCGCTAGTGGCCGCGTCCCGCCTCGCGGCCTGCCTTGCTTCGTGGGCGACCGTCGCCATGACCGCCTGCTCCGTGGCCACGGCAATGGCGCTGCTGGCCCTGCCCCCGGAGATCCAGCCGGACACCTCCTCCTACCTGGCCCATTCCCCGGAGCGTGCGCCGCTGTATCCCTACCTGCTCGACCTGTTCCGAGCTCTGTTCGGCCAGGGGGCGGGCGCCTGGACCTGGCTGGCCCGCGCCCAGACAGCCAGCCTGGCGGCGGCCTGCGCCTTTTTCGCGCAGCGCCTGGGCCGGGCCCTGGGCCTAAGCTTGGCCTGGCGGCACGCGCTGTTTTTGCTGCTGGCCCTGCCCGGGCTCAAGTTTGCGGCGGCGCTGCTCACCGAGCCCCTGGGCTATGTCCTGCTCCTCGTCTTCTGGGCCCTCCTGGCGGAGCAGGTCTTGACCGGCAGGGACCGCCGCGTCTGGCTGTGCGCGTTCTGCGGCCTGGGCCTTCTTCTGCGGCCGCAGTTCGTGTTCCTGCCGGTGTTCCTGGGCGTTATCCTGCTTTTGCGGGCGCTGTTCCGGCGCGACGGCGCGAGCCTGGTCGGCCTGGCGCTCCTGGCCCTGGTCCTGGCCGGGGTTGTGGCCGTGCGCGGGGCCGAGAACCAGGCGCGCTACGGCACGTTTTCCACCGCCTCTTCCGGGGGCGTGCACCTGCTGTCCAGCCTGCTCTATATCGCCGCGGCCGGGGACGCAGCCGCCATTGCTGATCCCGTTGCGCGGCAGTTGTTCCTCGACGCCCTGGCCCAGGCCCAGGCCCGGCGGCTCACGCGCGCCACCTGGGACAAGAGCCGCGCGCACTTCGACGTGGCCATGGAGGGGCTTGTATTCGACGTGGTCCGCCCGGCGCTCAGCCAGCGCGTGGCCGCAGCTGACGCTGGCCTGGCCGGGCAGGCCCGGCTGGAGGACAGCCTCGCCATGTCCGCCGCCGCGCCCCTGCTGGCGCACATGCCTGGCCGGTTCATCGAGCTGCTGGCCCGGAAGTTCTACGACGGCCAGCCCTTCTACTATGCGCTGATCGTCATGGGCGGGCTGCTGGCCCTGGGCCAAGGCCTGCGCGACGGGTCGCGCCCGTGCCTGCTGTTCGCCATGGCGACCCTGCACTCCTGCCTGAGCTACGGGGTCATCCTGCTTGCCGGGGTCTATTCCTTGCGCTACATCCTGCCAGCCGAGGCGATCCTGCTGGCCGTGGCCGTGGCCGTGGGCCTGTCGCTGCTCGGCCCGCAAGAGGGCGCGGACACAGACGCGGCGCGCGGCACGACCTCCGCCGGAGCAACCCCCGTGGGGACGCGCGCGCGGTGACTGGAAGCCCAAAGCAGTTGCGCAGCGCCGTCGGACCGCACCCCCGATGCGTGCGCGGGGCAGGCGTGCGCGTGCGGACCAAAGAAATTCACGGGTTGCCGGATGATGGCCTGGACGTCGGCCTGGACGGTGGCCCAGCCAATGCCAGCACACACCCGCACGAGGTTTGAATGACGACCCGGAACTGCCCCCTTTGCGCAGAGCCCGCAGCTCCTTGGTTTGAGCGCGGCGGCCTGCGGCGCGTGCGCTGCCTGGGCTGCGGCGCGGTGTTCATCGACCCCCAGCCCGACGACGCGGCCCTGCGCGCCATCTACGGCGCGGACTACCACATCGGCACCGACGACCCCCGGCAGAACGCGGCCATCGTGGACATGAAGCGCCACGGCGCGCGGCTGACGCTGGACATCCTGAAGCGCCACGTTCCGCCGGGCTCCAAGGTGTTTGAGCTGGGCTGCGGGCGCGGGCACTTCCTGGCCGAGGCCCAGGCCGCAGGGTACGATGTCTGGGGCGCGGACATCGCCCCGGACTCCGCGCAGGCCGCCGGGACGCTGGTGGGGCCGGAGCGTGTGCGCTGCGGCGCGCCCGAGGAACTCAAGCTGCCCGAGGCGGGCTATGATGTTTGCGTGCTGCTGGACGTCATCGAGCACCTGCGCGACCCGCTGGACGCCCTGGAGCGCCTGCGGCGCTGCCTGCGCCCCGGCGGCCTGCTGGTCATGGTCACGCCCAGCCTGGACAGCCTTTCGGCCCGGCTGCTCGGCGCGCGCTGGGTGGAGCTCAAGGACGAGCATCTGTTCTGCTTCACGGCGCGGGCCATGCGCACCGCCCTTGCGCGCAGCGGGTTCGCCGTGCGGGAGCTGGGCGGAGCCAGAAAGGCGCTCTCGCCGGAGTATGTGCTGCTGCATTTCGTGCGCTTTCCGCTGCCGTGCCTTGGCTGGGCGGCGCGGGCGGCCCTGGCCGCGCTGCCGCAGGCGCTGCTGCGCAGGCGCTGCGTGCTCCCGGCCGGGGGCATGTTCGTGGTGGCCCAGGCGGATGCCCGGCAGGGCTGAACTCCCGTCCCTGTCCGTCCGGCATTCTCGGCAGCGCCCTGTTCCGGTGCGGGGGCCGCGCGCTTCCGCTCATCTCCGGCAGACCGCACCATATGGATTGAAGGCAGGGCAGAAGGCCGCCAGCCGGGAAGGTCTTTGTCGGCGCCCCGGACACCGTGTCGCTGCCGGGGCCGGTGCGGGGCAGGGATTTCGCCTCGCGCCGACCGCCGGCGCTGTCCCGGCCTGGACGAACGCTGTGCCCTGGGCCCTCCAGTGTCTCAAGCCAAGAGGCGGCTGCCGGAAGATGTTTTGACAACGGAATGATCCGTTGGCTTTGTCATGGCCTTTGCGAGGATGTTCAGCCCGTTTCGGCCCTGCCGGACAAGGGGCCGCGCCGGTGGGCGGAAGCCTCGGCGGAGAGCGGATGAGCGTCGGAACAGGCGTCCCGGCTCAAGGCGGAACATCCTGCGCCATTCCCGCCCAGACATCTGGAACATGCAGCCAACACGCTAGGTTTACAGCCAAGAAGTAACGCAAGAAAAACCCTGGCCGCAAGCATGGTCCCCTGGCGTACGGGAAGGACAACCTGCGCGACGACCCCTTTCTTCTCCAGTCGCTTGACAGGGCCAGGGCGGAGGCCACGGACCGGGAATATGAGCGTGAAGAAATCAAAGGGTGGTCGTTTGTTTTGTGAGTGAATGGTTCGTCGGAGGGGGGCAGATCCTGCTTCAGGACATCGGCGGCAAGACCCCCAGGATGCGGTGTTGTATGCCGCCTGGCTCCGATTCGGCAGGCCGCAGGCTGGGGGGCTGGTCAGGAGGTCTTCCCTGTCGAATGTTTGACAACCGTATGATGCGCGGGATAGAGTTTTCGCCGGATCAACCCGCGCCGCCGTGGCGGAGTCGGCCCCGGTTCCCCTTGCCGAGGAGTCAGGGGCAGCCCCCAAGGACAATTCCGGCGCAGCCCGGCAGGGGGGTGAACAGCCTTGTCGGCCTGGCGCCGATGGAGCGGCCACGGGCGTATTGGCATAACCCTTGCAATATTTTCTTGGCTTGCCACAGGCAGGACACACGCGCCAGCCGGGCCTGGCCCGGACGGGTGGAGAGGCGGCGGACCCTCCGCAGGGGAGTGGTCTTCGTTCCGGAGGGACTGGTATTGTCCGTTCGTTGAATGAACCAAGCGGCGCGGCGCGGGTTGTTGAACATGGGCGTATGCAGACCGTCCGCAGCATGATGGAGCGTCGCCTGATCCCTTGCCGTTGGGCGGGCTGCGTTTGCGGATGCGCCGGACCGGGCTTGCTGCCGGAACCAGGAGCCGCAGGTGGGCGTGCCGTCCGTCAGGTCGAAAGCGGTTCGGAAACCGGAGCAGATACTAACCCATGAGCAACGAGCAGCCTCCCTCCTCCCCGTCCCCTGGCGCCAGCCCCGGCCCCCCCTCCGACAACGGGAAGAGGCCCCAGGTGGTCGCCATCATTCCGGCCAGGGGAGGCTCCAAAGGCTTGCCGCGGAAGAATCTTCTGAATCTGGCCGGCAAGCCGCTGATCGCCTACTCCATCGAAACAGCCCTGGCCACGCCGTCCATCGACAGGGTCGTGGTTTCCACGGACGACCCGGAAATAGCCCGCGTGGCCAGCGACTACGGGGCCGAGGTGCCGTTTCTTCGTCCTCCAAGCCTGGCCAGCGACACGAGCCTCATCGGCCAGGGCGTCGAATTCTTTCGGCTTGGTTTGGGGCTCAGCGAACAACTGGGTGGCAGTGTTGTCGTCTTGTATCCGACCTCGCCGTTCAGAAGCGTGCGGCTCATGGAGTTTTTGGTCGGGAAGCTCCAGGCGGGACATGGGCAGGTGAACACCGTGCACAGGTTGCACTACAACCTTGTTTTCCAGGGCGGCCCCAATGCGGGGCGGCGCGTGCCGGTCTCGCCAGAGCCGGGGGGAAACCGTGAGGATGTTCCATACTTCCGGATCTACGGCGTGTTTACGGGTTTTCGCTACGTGAAGCAGCCTCGCCCCAGCTACTACCATGTGCTGCAAAATGAAGTCATGCGCGTGGATATCGACACCAGGGAGGACTTCCTCCTGGCGGAGAGGATCATCAAACACTCGCTGTTCGACTTTGTTGAGGATATGTGATGCACGCTGTGCTCCCCATCTTCCGCCAGGAAGCCGACACGTTCTGGGCAACCCCCAGGGGGCTGGAAGTACTGGAGGCGTTCATTTCGCAAACGGTTGCCAGCTATTCCAGGGTGAGCGTCGTTTCGGACTGGAAAGCCGCCCTGGAAATTGCGCAGCGTGCCGGGGCCGAAAGCATTGTCATGGGGGAAGGGCGCGGGGAGCGCTTCCATCTGCCTGGATTGGAATCAGCTCGGTCGCTCTTTTCGTCAACCGCGCAGAGCGAAACACAGGTCTATTTGAACTTCCGCAGCCTGGACGCGCCGCCGCTCGCGCTCCAGGCGGTCTCGGAACAGGGAAGCGAACCCTGGACGTGCCTGGCCTCGGGACGCCAGCCGCACGACCACCCCTGCCAGGCCTTTTCCATGGAGCAGGCCATTGCCCTGGATATCGTCCACATGTTCGCGGGGGATGACGTGCTCCGTCCTCCGGGCCTGCCGGAAGGGGCTGTCCTGACCCGCCCGTTCAGTTTGGATTGGAGCTTTCTGGGTGTGCATGACGCTGAAGGCGGCCCGTTCTTCCGGTTTGCCAAACACCCTCATCGGGGCATGGTCGTCGAAGCCGTGGCCGACCAGCAGGACCTTCCTGCGCAGAATGCCCCGCTCTTCATTCGCGAGGACCACTTTCTCGCGCGTCTGGCCCTGAGGCCAGAGGCCGAAGCCTGTCTTCCTCCGCACGCCAGCCCGTACCAGGGCCCGTCCCGATTGACAGGCGCCACCGCGAACCCCGCGCGAACGGGATTCAGGCCCCTGCTGTACAGAGACCTTTCAAACAACAAAACGTTTTTGCGTTTTCAGGCGCCGCCCAGGAGCACGAGGCTGCGCGTCTTTGTGTTCGGTTCCTCCGGGTTCCTGGCCTACCACGAGTTTCCCTGCGCACCGGGCGAGAACACCATCGCCCTCAATGAGTTCCACTCCCCCAGCCAGTACACGCATATGATCATCGGCCTGTGCGGTTGGACTCACGATGCGGTCTCGCCGGAATTCATCTGCCCCTTCCCAGGCGGTGATCTTTGGAGCATCGAAAATTCCGGTGAACTGCGCAACTCCGCGAATGGCGAAATCATGCATGGCCGACAGGCGTTTCCCCCGCTGCTTGAACTTGACGGGAGCTTCTTTGTCTTCCGGGGAGGCCATGGGCCTGGCCTCATGTCGGAACTGGGGCTCAAGGACATGGCGATCCGTCAACTCCCGCAGGGGGCTGACCTGCAGGTGCGTTCCCCCCTGGATTTCCTGCGGCATGCCATCCGCCAGGGCCAGGTCAGCGTCGATGAGGACATGGTCCTGGGTCTGCCCGCCGCACCCCAGCCGGAAAGACGTCCCGAGACCACGGCCTGCCCCTGCGATATGGACGAACGCGGCGAAGCCTCCCTCACCGCAAAGTGTATCCGACTGCTGAATATTTCCATAGCCATGCCGTATATTGGCAATGCACCAGCGGAATTCGCCAAAGAAAAGGACGGCTTTTGCCGGGCAGCCAAGAGAATGCTCATCGAGAACCATTTGCACGTCCTGGACCAGGATGGGTACGAAGCCAAGACAACCAACATTTCCCTGGGCTTGTCCCTGCTGGAGTCCGCATCGCCGCAGCAGGCTCTGGAGCCTCTTTGGAGCGCCCTGCGGGTGGCTCCGAACGAGTCGCCCATCCGCCAGGCCCTGGAGCTGGCGGGTCGCAAAACAGGGCTGCCCGGCGTCATGCGTCGGCTCTCCGCCACACGGATGGACTATCTGGGCGGCATTGACCTGCCCAACGGCATTGTTCCGCGGGACATAGCCATGGCCGGGGCGGACAGGATCGTCCTGTCGGATGCAAAGACCCAGCGGCTCCATGTCCTGGATCTCGTTTCCGGCCGCGTCGCCGAACTGCATACCCCGCGCCTGGCCCAAACCCATTCCTTCTGCATTGACGCCGCCCAGGAGTCCATTGTCCTGTGCGACCATGTGGGCCGGCGGTTGGCGTTTGTCTCCATGCACGACGGCAGCACCACCTTCGTGGAGCTCTCCAGGCTCCTTGACCGGGATGCCGAGAGCTTCTCCCTGCTCTGGGTCGCCATCGGACCCGCAGGAACATGCCTGGTCCTTGACCTCAAAAACGAGGATTGCAGCGTCCTGCAGACCCTTTCCTCCCAGACCCACACGCCCGTCGGCGCGCCTATGCACGCACCGGAAGGGACCCGCTACGTCTCCATCGCGGCGACAGAGAGCAACCTCTTCGCCCACTCTGCGGCGCGTCCGGATACAGGGGGCGTCTATGTGCTGGAGGGCGGCTCTGTCCGCGCCATTCATGGCTCCGGCGGCTTCATCGTGCGTCTGGCCGCCGCACGCGACCACGTGTACGCGGTCTACAACCGGTCCGGGATAGCCAAATTCGACCTGCGCGGCACGGTCCTTTTTCAAGCCGATCTCTCCCTGCTGGCCGGCAGGGAGGTTGGGGCCGTGGGGATCGCTGTCTCCCCCTGCAACACCCGGCTCCATGTGGCCGACATGACGAACTCAATAATCCACTCGTTTGGCATTGAGGATTTTCAATGAAGAGCCAGCCTGCCACGGCACGGGCACGTGGGCCCGTTATGAGGGCCGGGAATCCCGGTGCGACGGCGTCTTCGCCACGCCTGCGGAGGCGGACGGCAGGACAGGCATGTTTGTGGCCACGGCCTCAGCAGGCCGCAGTCCGGGGGAGCAGGGTAGCTCTGGAAGCCAGGCCCTTGGCGCAGGTCGTGCGCGTTTGTGGGGGGAGCCTCTGCGCGTCCTGCGCTCCGGGCGTACCGGCCCTGGCCGTGCCGGGCACATCGCGGGAAGCTCTGCAGGCAGTGGCTTTTCAGGAGTCGAGAGGGCTCCGGGGCGCTGCGCGCCTGGGACATGGCGCATTTGCGATAAAAGTGCCAGCGCGCAGGCAGACGTTTTCCATCCGTGCAATGACAGGAGGGGTGCGGCGATGAGTTTCGCTCTGACGTACATTGAGGGGAACGGCTTGCGGCTGCGCCCCCTGCTGGAGGAGGACTACACCGACGAGTATCTCGGGTGGCTCAATGATCCGGTCACCAACCACATGTCGCAGCGGCGTCCCTTTCCATGCGACAGGGCGGACATGCGCGCCTATGCGCAGCAGTTCTCCGGCCAACCGGGAAAGGGCTTTGTGCTCGCCATTATCCGCAAGAGCGACCAGGCGCATGTGGGCAACATCTCGCTGGTCAACGTGCAGCTGGTGAACCGCTGCGCCGAGATCGCCATTCTCATCGGCCGGGCCGACGCGCGCGGCAAGGGGCTGGGCAGCGAGGCGGTGTACCTGCTCGCGCGGCACGCCTTCCAGACCATGAACCTGCACCGGGTCTTCGCCGGCACCTTCAACCCGGCCTTTGTGCGCTGCGTGGAGAAGCTCGGCTGGGTGCGCGAGGGCGTGTTCCGGGAGCGCATCTGGGCGTGCGGGGCCTACCACGACCAGATCTGGCTGGCCCAGTTGCGCCGCGACTTCAAGCCCCTGGCGCAGTATGAACCGGAGGGCGCAGGCGCGTGAACTGCATCATGACGCGCGGGCTCTACCTGCGGGCCGACGGGCGCCTGCCCTGCTACTGCAGCGCGGGCGAGACCGTGACCCTGGGCAGGCTCGACCACGGAAACCTGCCCGGGGACATCGCTGCGGACGTCTTCGAGTCGCCGGCATTCACCCGCATCCGCGCGGCCATGGCCCAGGGCAAGGCGCCTTTCCCGGGCGTGTGCGAGCAGTGCACCTACCTTGACGTGGACGCCGACGCCCCGGACTTGTCGGACGGCGAGCGCCGACTCGAATGGCTGCACTTCGAGCCGGCCTACGCCTGCAACCTCGACTGCCGCTGGTGCCACGGCCAGGCGCGCCACGATCCCGGCCAAGTCCGGATGCTGCCGCTTGAGACCATCCGGCGCCTGGCGGACGACTTCGCCGCGCGCGGCTACACGCTCGGCAAGGGCAACATCTGCGGCGTGGGCGAGCCCACGCTGAATCCCGATGTCTGGGCCATGATCGCCGCGCTCAAGGACAAGCTTGGCGGCGACATCCTGCTCAGCACCAACGGCAACGCGTCCTTCAGCCCGGACATCGTGTCCTGCGGCCTGGACAAGCTCAAGATCGCGGCTGACGCGACGGACCAGAAGACCTACGGACGCTACCGCAGGCACGGCAGGCTTTCGCGCGTGCTGGAGTTCACCGCCCAGGTCGCCGCAGCGCGCAGCGGCCCGGCCAGCCCGCAGATCATCTGGCAGTACATCATGTTCGACTACAACGACTCCGACGCGGACCTGCTCAAGTACCAGCGCCTGGCGCGCGAGCACGGGGTCGACCGCCTGCGCATCGTGTACACGCGCTGCGACAACTACTCGCGCCGCGCCCCGGAGGACTTCCCGCGCGACTTCCCGGACATCCTGTTCTTCCCCATCAAGGAGGACTCGCTCTTAGGCGTGGACGCGGCCGAGGCGCGCCTAGCTCAGGCAGAGGCGCTTGTCTCCGAAGAGCCCGCCGAGGCCGCGCGCCTGGCCCTGGGCCTGGCCCGGCACGTGTTCCACCGCCTGCTCCTGGGCGTTGAGCGCTACGTGGACCTGCTGGACTTCGTGGCCAGCATGCGCCCCGTGGCCCAGGGCAACTGCGCGGACCTCTCGCCCGCAGAGCAGCAGGCCTTCAGGGCGTTGCTCGGCCGACTGTACCGGCTGCTTGAAGCGGCCAGCTGCGGCGCGGGCGACGCACCCCAAGCCGAGGCCTATGCCGCCTTTGTCCGGAAGGCCGGGCTGTGAGCGCGCGGCTGTCCTCAGGCATCATCATTCTGGCGCGGATGGGCTCCACGCGCCTGCCGGGCAAGGTGCTCCTGCCCATCCTGGGGGTGCCAGTGTTGGAGCACATGCTGCGCCGACTCGCCGACGTGCCTGTGGACCGCGGCCTGGTCGTGGCCACCACCACGAACCCGGCCGACGACGTGCTGGAGGAATTCTGCGCGCGCCTGGGCGCGGCCTGCTTCCGCGGCGACGAGGACAACGTGCTGGCGCGCTGCATCGGAGCGGCCGAGCGCTTCGGCATGGAGGCCGTGGTGCGCCTTGGCGGCGACTCGCCGCTGTGCGACCGCCGCGTGGTCACGCAGCTCTTGGAGGCTTTTCAGGCCGAGCGCGCCGCCGGGCGTCGGCTGGACTACGCCAGCAACACGCTGGCCAGATATCTGCCCCTGGGCCTGGACGCCGAGGTCTTCCACATCGACGCTTTCCGGCGCATCGCGGCCATCGCGGCCACCCTGGGCGACGAGGAGCGCCGCCTCAACGAGAGCAACGTGGTGCCCTACATGCACACCCATCCCGAGGAGTTCGACCTGCTCCAGGTGGGCCAGGGGCCAGACGCGTCGCAGCACCGCTGGACCCTGGACAACCCGCAGGATTTCGAGCTCATCTCGCGCATCTACGGGGCTCTCCACCCGACCGATCCGGACTTCGGCACCGCCGAGGCCCTGGCGCTCATCGCCAAGCACCCAGACTGGGCGGCGATAAACGCTGGCGTGGTGCCGGTGAGCGGGTTCTGGACCGCGGTCGAGCGCGAGAAGTTCACCAAACGCTATGCCGCGCCCGCGCCGAACATGGGGCCGGGAGGCGCACAGTGAGCGCCCTGCGCGCCGGGCTCATCGGGTGCGGGGCCATCGGCTCGCGCTACGACGAGGGCCGGTCGACCGACAGCCCCCGTGCCAACGCCCCGCTCTACACCCACGCGGGCATGCTCAGCGCATTGCCGGAGTTCGAGCTCGTCGCCATCGCCGAGCCGGACCAGCAGCGGCGCGCGGCCTGCCGCACGGCCTGGGGCGTGCCGACCGCCTATGCCGGGCACCGCGAGATGCTCGCGCGCGAGCGTCTGGACGTGCTCTGCCTGGCCACGCCGGACGAGACGCATGCCGCGCTTTTGGCCGACATCCTGGAGCTGGCCCGGCCCTGCGCCATATTCACCGAAAAACCGCTGGCCGCAACCGCGTCCGAGGCCCGGGCGCTGGGCCTGCGCTGCGAGGCTGCGGGCGTGGCCCTGCTGGTGGACCACGTGCGTCGCTGCGACTCCAACCACCTGGCGCTGCGGGATTTTTTGTCCGGTAGCGGCCTCGGCCCGCTGCGCACGGTGGTCGGGCACTACGTGCGCGGCATCCGGCACAACGGCTGCCAGCTCGTGAACCTGCTGCGCTTTTTCGTGGGCGAGCCGCTCTGCGTGCAGGCCTTCGGCCTGGCGCAGGGCTCCGTGGCCGACGACCCGAGCCTGGACCTGCGCCTGGTTTTCGCCGACGGCTGCACGGCCCTTGTGGCGGCGCAGGACCGCGCCGGCTACGCCTACAGCCTGTTCGAGACGGAGTTCTACGGCGACCGGGGCAGGCTGCGCCTGGACGCTACGGGCCGGGACATCAGCCTAGAGCTGGCCGAACCCTACGCCGAGTTTCCGGGCTTCACCCGGCTGGCCCAGGCCCCCTCGCCCTGGCCCAAGGAAACGTATGGCGCGGCCATGCTCCGCGCCGGGCGTGAGCTCGCCCGGGCAGCCAGCGGCCAGCCTTTGGAGCTGGCGCTGGGCTGGCGCGAGGCCGCGCGCGACCTGGAGATCATCGAGGCGGCCCTGGCTTCGGCCCTGGCCGGCGGCGCGGAGATAGCCATCCCCGCGCCCCAGGGCCTTTAGCAACGCAATAAGGAGAAGAGCATGAGCAAGCTGGCCATCAACGGCGGAACCCCGGTGCGCACCCGGCCCTTCCCGCCCTACCGGACCTTTGACGAAAACGAGGAGCGGGCCGTGGTGGAGGTCATCCGCGAGGGCGTGATCTCGGACTACATCGGCGCGCCCGGCGCATATTTCATGGGCGGCCGCCGCGTGCAGCAGCTGGAGGACATGTGGCGCGCGCACACCGGGGCCAAGCACGCAGTGGTCATGAACTCGGCCACCTCGGTGATCATCGCGGCCATGGCCGCCTTCGGCCTCGGCCCAGGCGACGAGGTCATCGTCACCCCATACAGCCATGTCATTTCGGCCACCGCGCCGCTGTTCTACGACGCGATCCCGGTCTTCGCGGACAGCGAGCCGGACTGCCTGTGCATGTCCGTGGACAGCATCCGGGAAAAGATCACCGAGCGCACCAGGGCCATCATCGTCGTGGACCTCTTCGGCCAATCGGCGGACATGGATGGGATCATGGACCTGGCGCGCAAGCACAACCTGCTCGTCCTTTCCGACTCCGCACACATCACCAAGGCGACCTACAAGGGGCGCATGGCGGGCACCCTGGCCCACATCGGCAGCTACAGCTTCAACGGCCACAAGACCATCCAGTGCGGCGAGGGCGGCATGGCCGTCACCGACGACGACGAGCTGGCCATGCGCCTGCGCCTGGTCCGCAACCATGCCGAGAACTGCGTGGCGGGCTACGAGGTGGAGAACATCATCAACATGGTCGGCTTCAATTTCCGCATGACGGAGCTGGAGGCCGCAGTCTGCATTGAGCAGACGAAGAAGATCGACCGTCTGGTGGATGCCCGCCGCGAACTTTGCGCACACCTTGCCAGGCGTCTGCAAGGCGTTGCCGGGTTGACTGCGCCCATCCTGCGCAAGGGCTGCACGCACGACTTCCTGCTCTTCCCCGTGCTGTACGACGCGTCTGTCGTGGGCATCAGCCGGGATGAGTTCCTGCGCCGCCTAGATGCCGAGGGGATCAAGACGCGCAAGGTGGGCGAGGAGCATGTGCCGCCTGTCACCGGCTTTGTGACCCCCATCCACCTCCAGCCCGTATTCACCCGGCGCACCTTCCGCCCCAAGGGCTATCCATGGGACTCCTCGCACTACGGCCACGAGGTGCCCTACGGCCAGGGCGCCTGCCCCGTGGTCGAGGGCCTGTTCAGGGAAAAGCTGTTCACCGTGAACGCCATCTATCCTCCCTTGACCACGGCGGACATGGACGACATCGCCGACGCCATGCTCAAGATCGTCGAGCTGAGCGCCTGATGCAGGTGACGGCGTGCTTCAGCCAGATGGGCGGGCTGCGCGGCCTTCTGCCGCTTCTCGAAGGCGCGCCGGACTTCGCGGTGCGCTGGTACGGCCGTGAGCCTGTCCTCGGCTATCTGCGCGCCCGCGGGCACGCGGCCCAGCCTCTGGATGAGCTGCGGTTCGCTGCGGGAGCCGGGGGCGTCCTCGTGACCGACACCATCAACCTGAGCCGGACGCAAGAAGGCGCGCTGTGCAATGTGGCCTGGCGCGCCGCTGCCGAGGCAGGGGTGCCGAGCGTGGCCTTTGTGGACTGCTGGTGGGGGTATTTGGAGCGTTTTGTACTGCCGGGGGAGAGCCTGGCTGGAACGCCGCTGCCGGACGCCATTGCCGTGGTCGACGAAATAGCGCGGGCCGACATGGCCGCGCTGGCCTTCCCTGAAGAACGGCTGCATGTGCTCGGCAGCCCCTGGCTGGCCTCCCTGGCGGAGGCGCGGGCCGGGGCCGGGGCAAATCCAGGCGCGGCCCATGCACAGCAGGGCATCGTCCCTGGCGAACTCGTCTTGTCCTTCGTCTCCCAGCCGCTGGCGCGCGTCCTCAACGACAGGCTCTCTTGGGGCTTCACGGAGCGCGACGTCGTCCCTGCCCTGGTGCGGGCCTGCGAACTCCTGCCGAGACAGGTGCGGGACAGGCTGCGCTTGATCTTCCTGGCGCATCCCGAGGAAGACGAGACCGGGCTGGCCGCCCTGGTCCGGGAACGGACCCCGTCGTTCAGGACCGAGGTGCGCAAGGAGCCGGACCCCCTGGCCGTGGTGCGGGCCTGCGACGCCGTGACCGGCATGTTTTCCATCCTCCTGGTGGAGGCGGCCCTGTGCGGCCTGCCTGTCGTCAGCATCCAGCCCGGCCTCAAGCGCGAAGACATGCTGGTGACCAACCGCACCGGCGCAACCCTTGCGGTCCGGGACGAACGCCTGTTGTCCGGAGTGCTTGGGCGGCTGCTGTGCGACGAGGACTTCAGGGCTGAACGCCGCACGTGTCAGGCGGCATTTCCCGTCGTGACCGGGGCCGCTGGCCTCTGGCGTTGCCTGCTGCGTGACCTCGCGTCCGGGAGGGCGCAATGAACCACCTCGGCCTGGACTGGAGAGGAGGAGGGCGAGCGCGGCCGCATCGAATGCCTCCGCGAACGGAGCGCCAACCGCAGGCCGGTGCCGGGGAGTCCCCGCCAACAGGACTGCGACCCCTGCCGTGCGCACGGGGCAGGAAAAGGCCAAGCACCTGCCCGGCGTGGCGGAAAACACCCGCAGCTGTGGCGCCCCAAGCGTCGAGCACCGGAGAGGTGGCATCATGGACAGCCTGCTGAAGTTGCTGGCAGACATCGAGGCCCTGGCTGCGGACCGGCCGCTTGCGACCCCGGAAATCCATGAGCCCAACGACTACTACGGCCATGCCGCGGTGCTCAAGCGGTACGCGGGCTGGCCCGGGGAACAGGCCGTCAAAGCCGTCATCGAGCACAGCTTCGCCATGTTCCCCCAGTATGTTTGGGATGTGGATATGCAAGCGGAACTGCCGGGCATCCTGGTTTTCAGCGCCGAGCGCCGCGAATATCTGCGTTCAGTGACGACACGGCGTGTCGAAGCCGTGGGGCCGCTCATCTCCTATGCCGAGCCGCTGGTGAGCCTGGAGGAGATAGAGGCGCTGCGGGGCGAGCTTGGGCGGGTTCTGCTGGCCTTCCCTGTCCACTCCACGCACCATATCAATGCGGACTATAACATCAACCTGTTCTGCACAGAAGTGCTCCGCATGGGCAGGGAGTATGACCGGGTCCTCGTTTGCCTGGGCTGGAAGGATGTCCTGCGGGGTTTCGGCGAACTCTATGCAGCCTATGGGCTCACCTGCGTCACGGCCGGGCACATGTACGACCCAGAGTTCCTGCCGCGTTTGCGCACGATCATCAGCCTCTCGGAAATGACGGTGTCGTCAAACTTTTCTTCCCACGTGGGCTACTGCATTCTTCTGGGCAAGCCGCATGCGCTGATAGATACGGACATATCATTTATCGCGCCCTCGGCAAGCATCTATCAGCGTGATGCCGTCTGCATGGATGCCATCAAACACCAACTCGACACGCCGTATTTCATTGAGATGCTCAAGCCGTTCCAAACCTATTCCACCACGATCACGGAGGAACAGACCGCAGTGATCCATAGGTGCTTCGGCCAGGACTGCCTGATGACCAAAGAGGAGATGTTCGCCCTCCTGGACGATTTTGAGAGGGCATTCGTTGACCAGAAACAAGGGATTCGTTGATGCTTGAAACCAACAGGGTAGGCAGGTATGGAAATGGCTGGGCAATGTTCTTTTCCAGGACGATCTTTCCCTGTTGGCCGACAAGGAGGAGGGGGGCCGTGGGGCTGGCCGTCCCCCCTGCAGGACACGGCTCTATGTGGCGGATATGACGAATTCACAGGTTCACGCCTTCGGCATTGAGGATACTCGATGAAAAATGCGCCGCGCAACATACTGGGCATCGGAGCCCATTTTGACGACCTGGAGCTCGGGTGCGGCGGCACCCTGTCCAAGCATGTGGACGCGGGCGACAGGGTCACCATGCTCGTGGTCACGGATTCGGAATACCGCAGCCCGAAGGGCGTGATGGTGCGCTCCGGGGAGACCGCACGCCAGGAAGGCCTGAAGGCGGCCGCCATCATCGGCGGGGACCTTGTCTGCCTGGAGTGCAAGACCTTTGAGGTCATGTTCGACGAGCATCTGACCAGCAGGATCAGCGCGCTCATCCAGGAGCGGGAGATCGACACCATCTACAGCCACTGGATCAACGACCTGCACCGCGATCATCAACTGGCGGGGCGCGCGGCCCTCATGGCCGGGCGTCACGTGCCCAGGTTTTTGCAATACCGCAGCAACTACTACTCCAGTGGCGTGGAGTTCGTCTCCCGCGTGTATTCGGACATTTCGTCCACAATGGACCGCAAGATCGACTCCATCCGGGCGCATGAGTCCGAACTGGAGCGGGTCTACAACAAGTGGATCGACTTCGTGACCGACCAGAACCGCAGCCTGGGCCTCCAGATCGGCTGCGAGTACGCCGAGATTTTTGAGGTCGTCCGCTACCTGCTCTAACGGGCGTGGCCCGGCCCTGGCAGGGGTCCGGGCTGGCGGGCTCGAAGCCCTAGCCGCACAGAGCGCGGCCATAACGTGAGAGCGGCCTGCCCGGGCGCATCCTGAACGGCATCGGGCCGGGCCGCAATCTGCCAGGAGTAACAGCATGTCCAAGGCGCTCGTCACCGGGGCGGGGGGATTCATCGGCAGCCAGCTCGTGGCCAGGCTTGTCGCCGGGGGGTATTCCGTCCGGGCTTTGTACAAATACAATTCGGCCAACGCCAAGGGCTGGCTTGAGCATCTGCCCGCAGACCTTCTGGACAGCGTGGAGACTGTGGCCGGGGACCTGCGCGACCCGTTCCAGACAGCCAGTCTTGTCCAGGGGGTGGAGTGCGTTTTCCACCTGGCCGCGCTCATCGGCATCCCCTATTCGTACGCGGCCCCGGCCTCCTATGTGGAAACCAACGTGGGCGGCACCCTGAACCTGCTCATGGCCAGCCTGGCCGCAGGGGTCGAGCGCTTCGTGCACACCTCCACCTCCGAGGTCTACGGCACCGCCCGCTACACGCCCATGGACGAAAACCACCCCCAGACGGCCCAGTCGCCCTATTCGGCCACCAAGATCGCAGCCGACAGACTGGTTGAGTCCTACCACCTGACCTACGGGCTCAAGACGGTCACCGTGCGGCCCTTCAACACCTTTGGCCCCAGGCAATCCGCCCGGGCGGTCATCCCCACGGTGATCCGCCAGGCCCTGGCCGGGAGCCGGGAGATACGCCTCGGCGCCCTTGACCCGGTGCGGGACTTCACCTTCGTGGCGGACACGGTGGAGGGCTTTTGGGCCGCCTCCCGTGCCGAAAGGGCTGTGGGCCGGGTGGTGAACCTGGGCACCGGGCGCGGCGTCAGCGTGGGCGAGACGGCCCGGATCATTCTGTCCCTGTGCGGCTCGGACGCGGACATCGTCCTGGACGAAGACCGTTTGCGCCCGCGCCAGAGCGAGGTGCTGGCCCTGGTGGCCGATGCCTCCCTGGCCAAGGACCTCCTTGGCTGGACCCCAAGCCACACCCTGGAGCAGGGGCTTGAAAAGACCATCGCCTGGACCCGCAGCGACACCCGGAGCAGCACCGAGAGCAACACCCGGAGCACTGGCGGCCAGAGCGGATGCGCGAGGTACGTGATATGAACAGTGTGTTGCCCCGGATGGAGCAAGGCGGCAAAGTCGGCTTGATGAAGGACGTCACCGCCGTCATCCAGGCTGGCGGCCTGGGCACCAGGCTGCGGCCCTACACGCTGGTGCTGCCCAAGCCGCTCATGCCGGTCTGCGGCACCCCGGTGCTGGAGCTGACCCTCAAATGGCTGCGCCGCAACGGCATCACCAAGACCATCGTCACCCTGGGCCACCTCTCAAGCCTGATCAAGGCCGTGTGCGGCGACGGCTCCCAGTGGGACATCGCCGTGCACTACAGCGAAGAGCGCGAACCCCTGGGCACCATGGGGCCGCTGCGCCTCATCGGGCACGAGCGCCTGGACAAGACCTTCCTGGTGCTGAACGGCGACCTGGTCACGGACCTGGACCTCTCGGCCTTCATCAAGTTCCACAGGGGGCACGGCGCCCCGGTCACCGTCGCCGTGACAAAGAAAGAGGTCAAGGTGGACCTGGGCGTGCTGCATGTGCAGGACGGGGTCATGAACGGCTTCGAGGAGAAGCCCACCTTCTGCTTCACCGTGAGCATGGGCATCTACTGCATGGAGCCCGAGGTCCTGGGGCTCATCCCGGCCGGGGTGCCCTTCGGCTTCGACGACCTCATGACCACCATGCTGGAGCGCGGACTGCCGGTGCGGGTCTTTGAGCACGCCGGCCTGTGGATGGACATCGGTCGCCCGGACGACTTCGCCAAGGCCCAGGAGCTGATGGCCGAGCGCATGGACATCCTCCTGGGATATTAGCGCGCCATGACCGTCACCATCCACCAGCCCGACTTCATGCCCTGGCTGGGCTTTTTCGACCGCTGGCGGGCAAGCGGCCTCTATGTGGTCCTTGACGACGTGCAGTTCCTGCGCCGTGGCTGGCACCACCGGGACAGGATCAAGACCGCAGCCGGGGCCGCCTGGCTCACTGTTCCGGTGCTGAACAAGGGCCGTTTCGAACAGGAGATACGCGAGGCCGTGCTGGCGGAGGGCCCCTGGCGGCGCAGGCACCTGGCCGCCATCCGCGCGGCCTATGCCCGCGCCCCCCGTTTCTCCCGCGTGTTTCCGCTGCTGGAGGAGGTCTACGGCCGGAATCACGACCGGCTTCTGGAGCTGAACCTTGATCTTCTGCACCTCTTTGCGCAGCTCCTGGGCATAACGACGCCCGTGGTCCTGGCCTCAAGCAGCGCCGTGCAGACCGAGGGCACCCAGCGGCTGGTGCAGTTGTGCACGGCGCACGGCGCGCGCACCTACCTGACGGGCACAGGGTCCCGGGCCTACCTGGACGAGGCGCTGTTCAGGGCCCAGGGGGTTCGGGTGGAGTGGCAGAGCTTCACGCCGCCGTGTTATCCCCAACTGCACGGGGAGTTTGTGCCGAACCTTTCCGCGCTGGATTATCTGATGATGGACAGCAGGCCGCTGCAGGCTTTGGGGCTGTAGAGATGCTTCCAACGCGTCCCCTTTCGGGCGCACCTATTGCGAACCGCTGATCAGGCCGAAGAGGCGCAGAGAAAACCGTTAGCACAGTGAATGAACAATTTTTCGGCCAGGATGAGAAAACGCAGGTTCAGGCGTCGAATTTGCAAAGCATATTGTTGCTGGAGAAGACCCGACCGATAGGAGTATACTGTGTCCGCACTGGTCCCGCTGGAGTGGGATTCGCGCCTGCTGGGCTTAAGCTGCGCCCGGCTTGAGTTCGCCGAAGAGTGCGGGCTGGGTCCGCGCGCCGTTGCCAGCGCAGTTGGCCGGGCCTTTGCGGCGGGGGCTTCGGCCGGTGTGCGGGCGGAGCTCGTGGCTGCAAAGATACAGCCGGAGGACTGCGATGTCCGCATGCTGTCCGAGGAAGCGCCGGACCGCCGGATCGTCGCCCTCGGGCGGGAATGGACCTTCAGGAGCCCTGCCGGAGCGTTCGCGGGGCCGCTGCCGGAGAACGTGGCCTTTGCCCGGGCAGCAAACGGGGGCACGGACCCCGTGCCGTTTCTGCCCCTGGCGGCGGACATGCGGCACAGCCGCTACTACCTCGACCCTGACGTGGGGGAGGACCGGGCGCTTGCAGTCTGGGAGGCCTCCATCACCGGCCATTGCCAGGGCTTTGCGCAGGAAATCGCGGTGGCTTCCCTTGGGGGACGGCCAGCCGGCCTGGCGACCATCCACCTGGAGGACGGCGCGGCGCGGCTGCACATCGTCGGCGTTCTCGGCTGGGCCAGGGGGCGCGGTGTGGGAGCGCGGCTCATGCGGGCGGTTCTTGCCCGTCATGGCGAAGCCCGCGCCGTCACTGTCGAGGCCTTCGCCGAAAATCAGGCGGCAGTGGGCCTGTATCGCGCCGTTGGCTTCAGCCCCGTGGCCGAGCATGTTGTGCTTCACTTTTGGAGACGAGGATAAAGCGCGATGATACACTTGGCATACGACTCCGCCCGGCAAGAGCTCGCCGTCACCTGGGACAGCCCGCCTCCGCTGAGCGTCCGGAACTGCCCGGAATACGCCGCGTTTTTTGAAAGGCTCGGGCAGGTTCCCGGACTGCGCGCCCTGCGGGAAGACCTGCACGAGGCCTTTGCAGTGCCGTATGCGCAGCTCATTGAGGCCTTCTCCCCAGTCCTGCCCAGGGGCAGCGTCGAGTGCCAGACAGCCATCTGCCGGTCCCTCGCCGCACATGCGGCCAGGTCCCAGGGGCAGGGGCTGGAGATCAACCACCACCAGCACCCCTTTGACACGGCTGAACGCGCCTGGCGGTTCATCCTCAACCAGGGGCGCTTTGCGGACTATTTCTTCAACCGCCTGGCCTGGCACCTGGCCCCGACATACCGCATCGTCACGCCCTTCCCGCTGCATGTGGACCTGGAGTCGGCCAGCACCTGCAACATGAACTGCCCCATGTGCTACCGCGACATGCTGAAGACCACCGGGCAGATGGATTTCGACCTGTTTTGCAGGCTCATCGACGAATGCGCGGCGAGCGACCTGTACTCCGTGCGCCTCTCCTGGCGGGGCGAGACCCTGACCCACCCGCGCATCACCGAGATGATCGCCTACGTCGCCGCGCGCATCCCCAACGTCTCCTTTTTGACCAACGCCTTTTTCATCGACGAGCGCATCTGCGCCTGCCTGGTGGAAAACCGCGTCAGCTATGTGGCGGTGTCCTTTGACGGCATCGGCGAGGTGTACGAGACTGTGCGCGCCCCGGCCAAGTTCGCCGAGAGCATGGCGCGGCTGCGCATGCTCCGGTCCATGCGCGAGGCCGCCGGGTCGCTCTTGCCGCAGATCCGCACCTGCACCATCTGGCCCGCCATCCGGCACGACCCCGGGGCCTATCAGCAGACCATGCGCGAGGTGGCGGACTACATGGTCAAGAACCCGTACATCAATTTCAAGGGGCGCATGACCCTCAAGCAGGGCTTTGTCTGCCAGTATCCCTGGGAGCGCATCGTGGTGGGCTGGGACGGCACGGGACAGTGCTGCACCGGCTGGAACGCCACGGACATCGCCCTGGGCGACGCGCGCGTGGTGTCCATCCGCGAGATGTGGCATTCCCCAAGGCAGGGCGAGGTGCGCCGTTTGCACCAGGAGGGCCGCCGCACGGAGCTGGCCAGCTGCCGCGAGTGCCGCCATGGTTCGCAGGGCGATCCCGACGTCACCATCGACGAGATCGTGGGCCGGAGGTGGTAGTGGCGCGGCTGGGCGTGCTGCTTGCGGCCAACTGGGGCCTGGGCGAACGGCTGCTGGCCGCCCTGCTGGACTGTCCGGAGGTGCGGCTGCTCGGGGTGGTCACCCGCGCGCAGTCTGGCGGCGGCGACCCTTGGGCGGACGCCGTGCGCCGCCGAGCCGAGGCAGCCGGACTGACGGTCTGGGACGAGGCGGCCCTGCCTCCGCTGGAGCTGGGCGCGCTGGCCCGCAGGCTCGGCGCGGACGTGCTGTGGCTGCACGCCAATATGCGCCGCCTGCCGCGAGAGGCCTTTACCGCGCCCAGGCTGGGCACAGTCAACGTGCACGCCTCGCTTTTGCCCGCCTACCGCGGCCCTTCGCCGCAGCAGTGGGTCTTGAGGAACAGGGAGCGGCTCACCGGGCTGACCAGCCATTTCGTCGACGAGGGACTGGACACCGGGCCGATCATCCATCAGGTGCCTGTCCCTGTTTCCCCGGAGGAGTCCCTGGAGAGTCTCTTGGAAAAGTCCAAGGAGGCCGCTGCCCCGCTTGTGCGCGGGACGGTGAAACGGCTCCTTGATCCTGGCTTCAAACCTGCGCCGCAGGACGAATCGCGGGCCAGCCATGCCCCCCGCCCCAAAGAGGACGTGACATGAAGAGATCAGAGACCCTTGCCCAGTTCAGCTGCGAAACCCGCTGGGAATATCTGAAGAACGAATGGCGCCGGGGCCGGGGCAAGCTCTTGGCCTACCTGGCCAACCGCTATGCCTGGAGCAGGTATCCCGGCCAGCGCAGGGTCGCCCCCTTTCCGCTCAACGTGGACATCGAGGTCAGCAGCGTCTGCCAGCTGAAGTGCACGCACTGCTTCCGCCAGTACATGGACATCGGCGAGAACGGCTTCATGCCGCTTGAGATGTACCGCGCCATTGTCGAGGAGTGCGGCCGGATGGGCCTGTTCACCCTCAAGTTCAGCATGCGCGGGGAGCCGCTCCTGCATCCGGACATCGTGGAGATGGTCCGCCTGGCCAAGGCCGCAGGCATCAAGGAGGTCTGGATCAACACCAACGGCGGAGCAATCACCGAGGAGCTGGCCCGGGGCATCATCGGCGCGGGCGTGGACTGGATCACCATGAGCTTCGACGGCCTGGGCGAGCACTACGAGGCCGTGCGCATCCCGCTCAAGTACGAGGAGTCCCTGGCCAAGCTGAAGATCCTGCGCCGCGTGCGGGATGAGCTTGGGGCCAACACCCTGCTCAACGTCCAGGCCATCTGGTCGGCCATCAGCCATGATCCGCAAGGCTACATCCGGCTCATGAAGAGCATCGTGGACCGGGTGGCCTACAACCCGGACATGCACTTCGACCACAACACCGTGGTTCCGGACCCGAAATTCGTCTGCCCGCGCCTGTGGCAGCGCCTGTGCATCACCAGCGCCGGCAACTATCTCATGTGCCCCTCGGACTTTAAAATGCAGCAGGTGCTGGGCAACGCGGCTGTGACCGGGGTCAAGCAGGCCTGGGACGAGCTGCAGGGCCGCCAGCGCCGCCTGCACCTGGAGGGTCGGCGGCTGGAGAGCCCGGTCTGTTCCGTCTGCCACCATGGGGCCATGAAAAAGAAGGTCACGGTGGAGCTCGATGGCGAACGCCGCGAGGACTACACCTACGAAAGCAAGGAAGAGAACTGAGATGGGCGGCCCTGGCAGGCACTGGAAGACCTTCTGCGGGATCGAGCTGTTCAAGGTCGAATACCGGCTGAAGGAGTTTTTGTACAAGACCTTCGGCATCTCCCTGCCCAAGCTGCGCGACCAGAGCGACTACTGGGCCTGGCGGGGCGAGGCCTACCGCGACGAGATCCTGGCCTCGGGCTATCTGGAGCGGGAGGTGTTCTTCCAGGACCTGATCATGCACGAGCTGACGCAGGAGTTGCCGCAGGAGTTGGCGCAGAAGCGCTATGCCTCGGCCTTCGAGGCCGGTTGCGGGTTCGGCTGGAACGTCAAGCGCGTCAAGGAGCAGTTCCCCTGGATGCATGTGGGGGGCTTGGACTTCAGCCTGACGCAGCTGGGCAACATGCGCGGGTACAAACCGGAGCTGGCGGTCGACGCCGTCCAGGGCGACGCCTGCAACATGCCCTTTGGCGACAAGGCCTTTGACGTGGGCTTCACCCTGGGCGTGTTCATGAACATCCACCCCGCAAAAATTCGCACGGCGCTTTCGGAGATGGTGCGCGTGTGCCGCAGGCGCATCATCCACGTGGAATGGTCCGCCCGCCACGCCACCCCTGAGCTGGCGGAGAAGCGGGCCTTCAAGACCAACATCGTTTCGCACGACTATGACGACCTCTACGCCGGACTCGGCGTCAAGGCCTCCAAGGTCCTGACCCACAAGGATTTCGGGCAGGCCTTTCGGGAGCACGAGGCGCGGGTCACGGGCGCGCTGGACCGCTGGGAAGGCTTTGAAGGCCCGGACAAGTATACCCTCTATGTCTTTGACCTGTGAGCCACTGGGAGGATGCTGATGGATTTGCGCAAACGCCAACGCACCGGCCTGCCGCTGCTGGTGGCCGAGGTCGGCTTCAACCACGGCGGCAGCCGCGAGACCGCAGCGGCCATGATCCGCGCCGCAGCGGAAGCCGGGGCCGACGCCGTGAAGTTCCAGACCTTCCGGGCCGCAGACCTGGCGCTGCCCACGGCCGCCCACTTCGAGCTCATTCGCAGCGGCGAGATGCAAAGCGACGACGCGCTGTTCCTTGCCGCAGAGGCGCGCGCCAGCGGCATCGAGTTCTTCTCCACGCCCTTCAGCCTGCAGGCCGTGGAGATATTGGAGCAGGCCGGGGTCCCGGCCTACAAGATCGCCTCCATGGACCTGGTCACGCCCTATCTATTGGACGCCGTGGCGGCCACGGGCAAGCCCGTGATCCTGTCCACCGGCATGGCCACGCTGGAGGAGATCGCCGCCGCCGTGGAGCGGCTTGGCCGCGCGGGCGCGAAGGAGATCGGCCTGCTCCACTGCCTCTCGCTCTATCCGGCCCGGGCCGAGGACTGCAACCTGGCGGCCATGGCCGAGCTGAAGCAGGCCTTTGGCCTGCCCACGGGCTGGTCCGACCACTTTCCGGGCCCCAAGGCCTGCCTGGCGGCCTTCTGCGCCGGGGCGGAGATCATCGAGACCCATTTCACCCTGGATACCGCCACGGAGGGAGGCGACCACGCGCACTCGCTGGACCCGGCCATGCTGCGCGGCCTGGTGGAGGACATCCGCCTCTGCGCCGCCTTGCAAGGCCGCCCCGGTTTCTTTGCCGTCCGTCCGGACAGGGAGTTCGCTCCGGCTTACAGGCGCGGGGTTCATGCGGCCAGGGACCTGGCTGCGGGCGAGGTGCCCGGCCCCGGCGACCTGCTGTTCTGTCGGCCCCTGGCCGGACTGTCCCCGGCGGACATGGAGCCCCTGGCCGGCAGGCCCCTGAAACGGGCCGTGGGCAGGAACGCGGCCCTGGCGCTGGAGGATTTTGCGGGGTGAAGGAAATGGACGGCGTCCTGGTTGTCATCCAGGCCAGATACAACTCCACGCGCCTGCCGGGCAAGGCCCTCTACCCGTTGGGCGGCAGGCCCATGCTGGCCTACCTCCTGGAACGCCTTGGCGGCGGGCCCTGGCGGCTGTGCCTGGCCACCACCGAGGGGCCGGAGGACGACGCCCTGGCCGCCTGGGGCCACGCCCTTGGCGTGCCGGTTGTCCGGGGGGAGGGCGAGGATGTCCTGGCCCGCTATGTCCGCTGCCTGGATGCGCACGGGGCCGTGGCTGTGGTGCGGGTGACCGGGGACAATCCGCTGACCTGCCCGGAGCTGGTGACGTTGGCCGCACGGGCCGTGTGCGCCGGGGCGGACTATGCCGCCCTGCCCACTGGGTGTCCCGTTGGTCTGGGCGCGGACGCCTTTGCCGCGCCCGTCCTGCGGCGTCTGGCCCGCGAGGCCGCGCCCGGCCCGGAGCGGGAGCACATCAACCTGCATGTTCTGAACAACCCGGGCCGGTATTCCGTGGCTGTGCCCACCCTCCCGCCCGCGTGTCAGCGGGGGGACCTGCGCTTCACCGTGGACACGTCAAGGGATCACCAAGCCCTGGCCCGCTTCGTGTCCGCCTGTCCCGGAGGGCGCGTCCCGCTTGGGCTCCAGGACATCGTGAGGCTCCATGGTTGAGCAGCTTTTCGACCTCGCACGCCTGTCCGGGGCGGTCCTGTTCCGGGTCGATGCGGGAAAGGTTCCCGGACTTTCCTTCGGCCACCTGGAGCGCACGGCCATTGTGTCGCGCTCCCTGCAGGAGGAGCACGGCATCGAAACGGTCTTCCTCATGCGGCCCAACCCGGAGGGCATGGCCAGGGCCAAGGCCCTGGGGTTGCGGGTGGTCCCGCAGCACGAGGGCGCGCCGCAGGTCCAGGGAGTTGGCGCGCTGGTCATCGACCTGCCCTGCGACCCGGAGCCGGAGCTGCTTGCCCAGGCCCGGGCCGAGGGCTGGCAGGTGGTGGTTCTGGACGACACCGGCAGGGACCTGTGCCCGTGCGACGTGGTGCTCAATTCCTCGGTGCTGGCCAGCCCCGAGGCCTATCCCAGGGCGCGCAGGAAGCTCCTTGGCCCGGAATTCCTGATCCTTGACCAGGCCTTCAGCCGGGCCAGGCATGCCGGGTCCGGGAGGCGGCCGCCCACGGTGCTGCTCACCTTCGGCGGCTCAGACCCCACCGGGCTTACTGCCAGGGCCCTGGCGGCCATGGCCCTGGTGGAGGCCCCCTGCCGCCTGGAGGTCATCCTGGGGCCCGGATTCGGCGAGGCCGGGGAGATCATGCGGCTGGCGTCCGCCCTCAAGGGCCGGGAATGCGCCGTGACCGCCGCGCCCGGCGACATGCTCCCTTTTTTCACCGGGTGCGACCTGGCTGTGTGCGCGGGCGGGCGCACCATGTACGAGCTCCGGCGCCTGGGCGCGCCCATGCTGGCCGTGGCCAGCACCGCTGAGGAGGCCAGGGCCGTGGCGGATTTTGAGGCCAAGGGCTACGTGCTGGCCGGGCTGGAGCGGTTCGAGCCGGTTCGGTTTTCCGGGCTGGTCGCCAGCGCCCTTGAGCAAGGGCGTGGGGCCGGTGGCGACCGGCGGCCCTAAAGATGAGGCGCAGGGCCTGGCCGGAAGGGTCCGGCCAGGGGGCGAACCTTGGGGTGCCTGGACATCGGGGCCGAAGAGCCGCGCAAGGTTTGGGGAAGGGGTGATGGCGCGGGGCTGCGGCCAGGATGTCGTGTCCGGCCCGGCTGGCCCGGGCGCGCAGGTGAGCTGGATGGCAGGGGGCGGCATGGCTATTGTTTGGCGGGCAGGAGGCTTCCAGTTCTCGACCCAAGGGCGTGCCGCCCGGCGGGGGCAGGAGGCTTCCAGCTCTCGGCCCAACGGCGTGCCGTCCGGCCGGGGCAGCGGGCGCTTCCGCCTCCTGGACGTGCCACGAGTTTGCGCGGTTGTCTGGTCTGGTCCTTGCAGGTATTCCGTTGAGCACCCGCCGTCTGGGGGACCCACGGCAAGGCCTGCCCCTGGACCGTCCTCCACGCTCCCCAGGGGAGCGGCGTCAGCCGGGAATGCGGGGAGCAGCGCGCCGGAAACCTGCAGCCGCTGAACCGAAGGGCCTTGCGGGACCGGGGACGGCTGCCCCGGAACAGACGCGGGAACGGTGGGATGTTTTGGCCAGAACAACACGCTTGGAACACTTCAGCACCCTGGAGAAGACGCACATGAGGCACATCAAGGGCGCTAACACCCGCCAACCGAAGATGATCGACGCGGGACATCAGGACCGACACGACCGTGGCCGTGGGCTTTGCGGCCTGAATACCCCCGGAGAGCTGTGCGTCATGCAAAAGAGAGGCGCGCGCCACGGCGCCCAAGGCGTCGGCCAGGCCGGATGCCATTGGACAAGGAGGGAGGCATGAATTCCTATTTCGGCACCATCCCGCGTCACCGGCAGTGGCCCTTGACGTATCGTGATCTTTTCGTGCCCGACTGCGAGATCGTGGACTATGACAAGACCATGCTGACCATTGGCAGCTGCTTTGCTGAAAACATCCTGCGTTGTCTGGACAAGTATGCCCTGAACATTGAGGATCCCTTCTGGGGGTACAAATATGGAACCCACTCCGTGCTGCGGGAGGTCCGCAACACCCTTGAGGGTCGGCTGACCGGGCCGGAGCAGCTGTACCTGGGCCGCTCGGGCTATACGGACCTGAACCATCACAGGGTCTGCGGCCAGACCAGGGAAGACGCCTTGAAGGTCATCAACGCCATGGAGCGCAATGCCCAGAGGATGTTGCCCAAGGCGGACATCCTTGTCATCACCCTCGGACAGAATGAGGTTTGGCGGAACCTGCTCACAGGCGAGTTCATCCTCCACCCCTATCCAGGCGTGATGAACCTCAAGGAGAACCTGGAGATCCATTTCATGTCCGTGGCCGAAAACTCGGCGCAACTCGATGAAATCTACAGTCTGCTCATGGGCATGAATCCTGGGCTGGAGATCATCCTGACCATTTCGCCGGTTCCGCTGCGCGCCACGTTCAGGGATGAGGACGCCCTGGTGGCCAACAACAAGTCCAAGTTCACCGTCTACGTTGCGGCCAGCGAATTTTCGGAAAAGCACGCCAATGTCCATTTCTTCCCCAGTTTCGACCTCGTTCACTATGAGAGCGTGCATGCGCCATGCTTTGAACATGACTGCCGCCACGTGAACGACCACGCCATGGTCAAGGTCATGTCCTCTTTCGTCCAATCCTATTGTACTCCTGAGACCAGGTTGATAATGGAGCATATCAACACCTTCGAGACGAGCCCGGTCGAAGAGGCCGGAGCGGCCCTCGACGAGATTGAACGGCTGGGTTTCCCAGCAGACAACCTGTTGGTCAAGAGGGCGGCCCTGGCCGTCAGGCGGCAGGATACGCGCTCCGCCCTGGGAGCTTTTGAGGCCGTGTCCGTGCGGGAGCAGTCCCCGGCCGTGCTGCTCAATATCGGCGCCCTCCTGGATGTGTCCGGGGATGCGGTGGAGGCAAGGAGGCGGTATGAACAAGCCCTGCGCCTGTTGCAGGAAAACCCCCAGGCCATTCTTTCGGGGGTCGCGCGGGAGAATCATGTGCTCTTTGGCGGGAACAATCTCTTCTTCGCCGAAAACGCCTTTGACAGACGGGCCGAGCATTTCAAGGACATGACCGCATTTCTGCGCTCCAGGCTCGATGAGGCCGGTCCGCCTCTCGTCATGGACGACCTTTTGTTCATGGAATCGCCTCACAGGTTCGGCGGCAACAGGGTGGTGACCAGGAAGGCATGAAGACATCAGACAAGCACGCAGGCGGTGGCAACTCCGGGGGGAATGTCCCCATTCCGCTGTCGCGCCCGGTCATCACTGAAGAGGACGTCCAGGCCGTGGCGGAAGTGCTGCGCGGTGGCTGGCTGACCATGGGCCCCAAGGTCGAGGAGTTCGAGCGAGCCTTTGCCCAGGCCCACGGCTTTGATCAGGCCACGGCGGTATCGAACTGCACAGCAGGCCTGCACCTCGCCTTGGCCGTCCTTGACATCGGCCCCGGCGACGAGGTGATCATCCCCTCGCTGACCTTTGTGGCCGCAGCCAACACCGTGGTTGCCGCCGGCGGAACCCCCGTTGCGGCGGACATCCTCTCCTTGGAGACCCCGCACCTCGACCCGGCAAGCGTTCGCGAGCGCATCACGCCGCGCACCAAGGCCGTCATGGTCATGCACTACGCGGGCTACATGATGGCCCCGGAGCCCTGGGACGCGCTGCGCACGGACCACGGCCTGAAAATAATCGAAGACGCCGCCCACGCCCCCCTGGCGCCCGGAGCAGGCGGCATCGGCGACATCGCGGTCTTCAGCTTCTTCAGCAACAAGAACATGACCACCGCCGAGGGCGGCATGATCCTTTCCAGGGACGAGCGGCTGCAGGAACGCTGCCGTTTGCTGCGCTGCCACGGCATGACCAGCACCACGACCGTGCGGCACAATCAGCCCCTGCTTGGCTACGACGTGACTGAACCCGGGTTGAACTGCCGCATGGATGAACTCAGGGCCGCGCTGGGGCTTTCCCAGCTGTCCCGGCTGCCTGCCTGGAACGCCGAAAGGGGCAGGCTCAGCGACCGGTACCGCTCGCTTCTGGCAGCGGCCCTGCCGGATGTCCGCGTGCCCTTCACGCCGGACCATCCCTCCTGCTGGCACATCATGCCCGTGCTGCTCCCCAAAGGCGCCGCCCGGGACGCCGTGCGGCTGTGCATGCGCGGTTTGGGCGTCCAGACGAGCATGCATTACCCGCCCATCCACATGTTCTCCTGCTACTCCGGGATGCCCGGCAGCGAGGCGCTGGCGCGCACGCAGGAATTCTGCGAACAGGAGATCACCCTGCCGCTGTACCCGGGCATGGCTGATTCGGACGTGGTCCGGGTGGTTGCGGCGCTCGGCCAGGCCCTCGCGTCGAGCCGGGGAGAGAGCGGAGGCTCGGCATGACTGGACAGGACCGGGAGCGCCTGCTCCAAAGCCGTCGGTCGCTGAGGAGCGCTGTTCTCGTACAGGCCTGGCGCATCGGCCCTGCGCGCCGACTTCCGCTTGGGGAGCACGCTCCGGCGATCCAGGCGCAAAGGAGTTCCCCGTCTGACGGGATTCGCCACGACGGGCTCGCCCGAACCCTTCACCGACCGGCCAAGCAAACGCCTGGCGCGGTCGCGGGGATCAACGCCGTTTTGCTGGAGGCGGAGCGTCTGGACGGTGTCTGCCTTTGCCCGGGCCAGCCCCGCGCATCCGCGACCAGGCCCCCGCCATGCTGCGCGCCAGGGGTTGTGCCCATTGTCAAAGCCCCAGGCACTTGAACCGCCCTGGACGCACCTGTCCCCGGAGGAGACCGCATGACTGCCACGACTGCCACGACTGCTACGACTGCCACCGGCCTATGCCCAGGTGCAAAGACCTCCTGGACCGAGCTGAACGCTGCGGACGATCTCTCGAACATCCGCGAGCCCGCTCATGCCGTCCGCTTTGGACTCTGGCGCATCCGCTTCCAGGGCCTGACGATCTATGCCCACGATCTCATGTCCTTCTACTACTCCGCCCGGGACATTTTCCTGGGCGGGCTGTACCACTTCGACACCCCGCGCACGGAAGACCGCATCATCGACGGCGGGGCGCATATTGGCCTTTTCAGCCTCTTCGCCGCGCGGCAGGCCCCAAATTCGGCCATCATCGCCTTTGAGCCCAATCCGGCGTCCCTGGACTTTCTGCGGCTTAACATCCAGGCCAACGGGCTGGACGGGCAGGTCACGGTCCAGGAGTCCGGGCTGAGCGACTCGGAGGGCCGTGCGCCATTCCTGGCGGGGGAGAGCGACTCCTCCTCCCTGTGCGCCGCCGGGCCGGGCTGCACCATCGCCACTGTGCGTCTGGGCAAGTGGCTGGAGGAGCCCGCAGCGGTGCTCAAGCTCAATATCGAAGGCGCGGAGTGCGCGGTGATCGAGGAATCCGAATCCCGGCTGCGCTCGGTTGAAAAAATTTTCATAGAGTACCATGGATTCCCGGAACTGCCCCAGACCCTGCACCGCATCCTGGCGGCCCTGGACCGTGCGGGGTTCCGCTACTGCCTGGGGGCCATGGACAGGGAAACCAACCCGGTTTGCCATGCGCCTTTCAACCTCGGCCAGCGGCGCTTCTTCAACCTTGTGTACGCGGAACGGCAGGAGAGGACATGAAAGGCAAGCCCGGCGCACCCGGTGTGGGCTCCGTGGATTTCGGGGACCTGCGGCGCCTTGAGCCCGTGAGCAGGGAGTTCGGCTTCGACCGGGGTGGCGTCATCGACCGCTATTACATCGAGAATTTCCTTGAACGCTGTCGCCCGGACATACGTGGACGGGTCATGGAGGTGGGCTCCGACGCCTATATCAGGCGGTTCGGCAGGGACAAGGTGTCACGAGCCGATGTGCTGCACATCAGCCCAGGAGAGCCCGGGGCGACGCTCCACGCCGACCTCGGCAGCCTGGAGTGCCCCCTTCCGCGCGGCGCTTTCGACTGCGTGGTCCTGACCCAGACCCTGATCTTTGTCCCGGATTTCCGTCAGGCCGTCAGGAACCTGCACGAGATCCTTGTCCCTGGAGGGGTTCTCCTGGCCACCTTTCCGGGGCTGGCCCAGATCAGCCGCTACGACATGGACCGCTGGGGCGACTATTGGCGCTTCACGGACCTTTCGGCGCGGAAGCTGTTCGGCGAGGTCTTCGGACCGGACAACGTCCAGGTCGAAACCCACGGCAACGTCCTGGCCGCCACGGCCTACCTGCAAGGCCTGTGCGTGGAGGACCTCACCCCCGGGGAGCTCGACCACCATGACCCTGATTACCAGGTCGTCGTCACCGTGCGCGCGGTCAAACCGGCCAACAGGGCTGGCTGCACCGACCCGGCGGACGCCCTGGAAACGGAGGAGAGCTGAATGGCTCGTTGTCCCCTGCCGGTCAGCGGCGCAGGCCCCGGCTGCCGGATGGCCTTGGCCTCCCTCGGCGGAAAGGGGCGCGGCCAGGACCCTGTCCTGGCGGCTACGGCCTGGGCGGGCACACGGGATCCCGACGCCGGAACAAGGGTGCTGCCAGATCATGGCTGAGAGCTGTCTGATCCTGTATTACCACCGGGTGGGACGCCCCAGCCCGGATCCGCAGCTGCTCGCGGTTTCTCCTGAGAACTTCGAGAGCCACCTGCGGACCATCGTCCAGATGGCCAACCCCGTGTCCCTGGAGACCCTGGCCAACGGGCCGGGCGGCCGGACCTCGGATCGGACCCCGGACCGTCCGAATGTGGCCGTGACCTTTGACGACGGCTACCTGGACAACCTGGAGCTGGCCCTGCCGCTCTTGGAGAAGCACGCGGTGCCTGCCGTGTTCTATGCCTGCACCGGCTACATGGACCAGGGCAGGGAGCTGTGGTGGGACGAACTGGAGCGCCTGCTGCTCGGTCCGGGCCTGCTGCCGGAGACGCTGTGCCTGGATCTGCCGGGCGGCCTGTCGGACGGCCTGTCGGATGGCCCTGTGCGCTTCGACTTGGGAGATGCGGCGGAGCTTTCCCCCGGCGCGGCCCTGGCCCACTCAGGCTGGGATGTGACCCAGGCACACGCGCCCAGCCCCAGGCACGAGGCCTACAGGCTGCTGCACAAGCGGCTCAGGCCCCTGGGCTTCGAGCACCGGGAGCGGGTCCTCGGCACATTGGCGGCCATGGCCTCGCAGGACCGCAGGCCCCGCCAGGACCGGCGCGTTCTGGACGAACAGGCCCTGCGGACCCTGGACCGCAGCCCCTTTGGCCGCGTGGGCTGCCACACGGTGTCGCACCCGATGCTCACCCGCCTCTCCGCGGGTGAGGCCCAGGAGGAGATCGCCTGGTCCAAAAGCCGCCTGGAGGGCATCCTCGACCGGGAGGTAACGGACTTTTCGTACCCCTATGGCTCTGCCCAGGATTTTGATCGCGGCACCAGGGACATCCTTGCAACCCTCGGCTTCAGGACGGCCTGCACCACCGTGCGCGGTGTGGCCCGGCCAGGGCAGGATCTCCTGGCGCTGCCCCGCATCGGTGTGCGCAACCTCGGCGGCGTGGAATTCCGGCGCTTTCTGGAAGCGGAACTGACGGAGTCCGAGCGATGAACATCCTGACCATCGCCTCCCACGATGGCACTGGAGGGGCCGCACGGGTCGCCAGGGATCTCTTCCGGGCCTGCCGCGACCGGGGGCATGGAAGCTTTATGGCCGCCGGGCAGAAGGACTCATGCGATCCGGACGTCATTTGCCTTGCCCCGCAAGGGCTGTCCTCTCGCTTTGAGTTGAAGAACCAGGACGAACTCACCCCGGCCATGCGCCGGTGCAGGGCGAAGCAGCTCGAGCTGGGCATTGAGGACTTCCACTTTCCCAAAAGCCGCGAGGTCCTCACCCTGGGCTCTGGCAGGCCCGACGTTGTCCACGCCCACAACCTGCACCGAGGTTTTTTTGATCTGGGTTTTCTGCCTGCGCTGAGCCGCGCCGTCCCGCTGTTTTTGACCATGCACGACGCCTGGCTGCTTTCCGGCAACTGCGCCCACAGCTTCGCGTGCGAACGCTGGGTCACGGGCTGTGGCCACTGCCCGGACATCAGCATCTACCCTGGCCTGAACGCGGACGGCACGGCCTTCAACTGGCGGCGCAAGAGGCGCATCTACGGCGCAAGCAGGCTTTTCGTGGCCACGCCCTGCAGGTGGCTGATGGACAAGGTCGACCGCTCGATCCTTTCCGGGGGCATCGTCGAGAAACGCGTCATCCACAATGGCCTGGATACCTCCGTATTCCAGCCAGGCTCGCAGGCAGCGGCCAGACGGCGGCTGGACCTGCCCGCAGACGCCTTGATCGTGCTGACCGTGGCGGTGGGGCTCACACGGAACAGGTGGAAGGACTACGCCACGCTGCGGGAGGCCCTGGAGATCCTCTCCGGCCTGCCGCTGGACAGGGACCTCATCTGCCTGGGGTTGGGGGAGGACGCTCCGGCCCAGCACGCAGGCAGGGTGGAAATCCGCTTTGTGCCCTTTGAAAAGGACCCGGCGGCGGTCGCCGCCTTCTACCAGGCGTCGGATCTGTACGTGCACGCCGCCAAGCAGGACACCTTCCCCAATGTGGTGCTGGAGGCCCTGGCCTGCGGCATTCCGGTGGCGGCCACGGCCGTGGGCGGCATACCTGAGCAGGTGCGGGGCCTGGCGGGCGCGCTGCCCCCGGAGGCGGAGCGCGGCTGCAACCTGCACGGCCCTGACCAGGCCACAGGACTGCTGGTCCCGCCCGCCGCGCCCGGTCTGCTGGCCCTGGCCCTGCATCGGCTGGCACAGGACGAAGCCCTGCGCCAGCGCATGGGCGAGAATGCGGCCCTGGACGCCAAACGCCGTTTCGATCTGACCAGGCAGATTGACGACTATCTCGGGTGGTACGAAGATGTTCTGGCGCGGTACGTTCCGTAACTGATGGCCGGACAGAAACGGCTGCTGCACAAAATGAGCACAACCCCAAGAATATAGGGATATCCTGATGACAGGCCAGAATGCCAAGCCACGAATCAGTATCGTACTGGGATCATACAACAGATTCGCCATGCTCACGGAATGCATCGAGAGCATACGGTCCAACGGTGTTGATGTTCCGTATGAGATCATCGTCATCGACGGAGGCTCAACCGACGGCTCAGTGCAGTGGCTGGTGGCGCAGCAGGACGTCATCACCATAGTGCAGCACAACTTCGCGGTTGAGGGGAAAGGCCGGAAGAGAAGGTTCTCCTGGGGCTACTTCATGAATATCGCGTTCAATTCGGCCCACGCGCCGTATATCTGCATGGTGAGCGACGACTGCTTCCTGCACCCTGGGGCCCTCATGGCGGGATACAAGGCCCTGGTTGACGCCCCGGCGGACGTGGCCGCCGCGGCTCTGCCGTTCCGCAACGTTCCGGTGGAGGAGACGTATAGCGCCCGCAGGACCATCCATGATACCCTGTTCGTCAACCACGGGTTCTACAGGGCGGATGTATTCCGGAGGCTGGGCGGATTTGAGGAAGACCTGTACGAACTGTACAAGGCTGACGGGGACTACTGCCTGCGGCTTCTGGAGGCGGGCTACCGCACCATCGCGGTGCAGGGGGCCAAGGTGGACCATTTTCTGACCGACAACGAACTCAGACAGCTCAGCGCGACCTCGGACCGCATGGCCAAGGACAGGCAGGCGTACATGCTCCGCTGGGCCAACCCGCCGCAAAGGCCGCCTGCAGCGTGCTGATAAGAATGCGCAGATCCTGGGCGGTCTATCCGCAACAACAGGGAAACACACTGCAACAATTAGCGTAAGGATATGACTTATGAAACAAACAGCACTGTTTATACTCGTAGGGCCAGATGCGGTATGTAATCGTGCATTGCAGGAGCATGGGTCAAGCTATCAGAAAATTGCTCTCCTCAAAAAAAACACCTCGCGTGTCTGTTTTGAAGGAGCCACTGAGCATTGTTTCGGAGACCGTCTCGAACCGGGCGATGAAGTCTTGCTTGATGCGCTACGCGCGGCTGCGCGTGGTGAAGTCATCATGGTGTGCGGTGACAAATTCTGGCATGAGTCGATACTCCAAGCCGTGGAGTCTGCGAACCAATCGGACGCTCCTTTCGATATAAAATTGTACTTCACCAAGAAAGGCTTGGTGCCTTTGTCGGAGTTCATTCCACCACTTGAGGCCAAAGAGTATAGCGACCGTCTGGCCAAACGGATCAACGAGCTTGCTTGGTACCATACGATCCGTTTTACCAACGGGTTTCAAACTCCTGGAAAACAGTGGCAGGATCTCTGGAATAATATCCGAAATACACGCTTGCATGTTGACTACACAGGAAAAAAAGTTCTTGATATCGCAACGTTCAACGGTCTGTTCGCCTTTGAGGCTGAAGCCCTGGGCGCGCAGCAGGTGGTCGGCGCCGACACCTATCTCAGTTACTACAAAAATTTTCTTCTCGTGAAAGAAATGCTTGGCAGTGAAGTGCTGCCATACTTTAACGTTTCGCCGTACAATATTGTTGAAAGGCTTGATATTTTGAAGGAAGAATGTCCTGGCGAAGAGTTTGGCGGCTTTGATATAGTCCAGAATTTTGGCTTGTTATATCACTTACGTGACCCGATGCTTTGCCTGTCACAAGCTAGAAGCGTCGTGAATGCCAATGGTTGCATGATCGTTGAGACCGGTGCAATCTATGATACTGAAAATTCGCATATGGCTTTTAATCAAATACTGACACCAGGAAAAGGATATGAAGGGCGGTATTATTCGCCTCTGACAAACTGGTGGCTTCCGACAATCAAATGTCTTTTTGAAATGCTTAGGGCGTCACTTTTCGAGCCGGTTCTGGAGACAATGCATGTGCTGATGCAACCTGGGTGTGGCAAGGATGTCTGCCGAGTGGCCCTTGTTGCCCGCGCTGTCCCAATACTAGATGTTAATGAGTCGTTTTCGAAGGAACTATTGCGCGTCTATAGAAACCCAGGCCTGGACATGAGGTTGAAACCCTGCCGTCCCGACTTGGATAAGTGTTAAGAGAGCGCATTGATGTATTCATGCGGGTGCGAGGGCCTATGCGAAGGGGTGTTCATCGTGCATAAACCTGTTCGCAGACTGCCTCCGCGTATGGTCAAGGCGCAGCGCTGTTGAAGCCTTTGCTCAGCAACTGCATGCGCACAGCGAGCGTCCGCCTGACACTGTAACGCCAGGGTGCCGGGGTGCGGCTTCCGCCCGGCAGAACCATCTACCAGGGACAGCATATGATGACCAAGACCTTCATCTCCGCCCCGTGTTGCACCAGCCTGGAATGGCTGAAGAAAATCCCGGTGCGCAGCATCGTGGACGTGGGGGCCAACAACGGCGACTACGCAGCCTTTCTGCTCAGCCTGTTCCCCCTGGCCAAACTGTACGGCTTCGAGCCCCTGCCCGACGCCTTTGCGCTGCTGGCCCAGAAGGCGGCGGCGGACCCGCGCATCATCGCGCGCAACGTCTCGCTCTCGGACGTGGAGGGGCCTGTGGTCTTCCACCGCAGCTCGTATGCGCCCTCGTCTTCCCTGCTGCGCATGGAGCGCATCCACAAGGAGCTGGCCCCGAAGTCCGCAGGAAATGAAGACATCACGGTCATGTGCCGCCGCCTGGACGACGAGCTGGCCGACGCGGACCTGGAGGACGGAGTCTTTGTCAAGCTCGACGTGCAGGGGGCCGAGGACAAGGTGCTGCGCGGCGGGCGCAGGGTGCTGGCCAGGGCCTGCCTGGTGCAGGTGGAGGTCAGCTTCTGCCTGCTTTACGAGGGCCAGGCCGACTTCGGCGTGGTGCACGGCCTGCTGCTGGAGGCGGGGCTGGAGTTTCGCGGGTTCAAGAGCCAGCTCTGCTCCCCGGACGACGGCACGCCCCTGCAGGCCCACGCCTTCTACCTCAAGCCCGGCCTGGCCGACCCCCTGGCCTAGCCCCGGGACGGCGGCAGGCACAGGACTTGCTACGTATTCCGGCAGCGGCAACGGGGAATAAGGCGTCAGCCTGCGACCAGGGCCGGATAAGAGCCGAATATGGGCAGGCCCAGGGGCTTTGAACAGCAGCCACCCACAGGGGTTTCAAGGGCACAGGGGGTCTCAATGGATCGAGGAATCTCCATCAGCGGGCGCGTCATCGACGACGAGTCCGACTGCTACGTCATCGCCGAGCTGGGCCACAACCACCAGGGCGACATGCAGACCGCCCTGCAGCTGATCCGCGAGGCCGCCCAGAGCGGGGCCGACGCCGTGAAGCTGCAGAAGCGCCACAACCGCAAGCTGTTCACCAAGGCCATGTTCGACTCGCCCTACGAGAACCGCAACAGCTACGGGGCCACCTACGGCGAGCACCGCGAGTTCCTGGAGTTCGATGCGGCGCAGTACCGCGAGCTCATGGACTGCGCCGCATCCCTTGGCGTGGCCCTGTTCGCCACGGCCTTTGACCCCTGGAGCGCGGACTTTCTGGCCGAGCTGGGCATGCCGGCCTTCAAGATCGCCTCCGGCGACCTGACCAACCTGCCCCTGCTCCGGCACGTGGCCGACCTGGGCAAGCCCCTGGTCATCTCCACCGGGGGCGCGGCCATGGACGACGTGCGCCGGGCCTTTGCCGCCGTGAGCGCGCTCAATGGCGAGATTTGCCTGCTGCAGTGCACCTCGGGCTATCCCTCGGAGTTCCACGAGCTGAACCTGCGCGTCATCGAGACCTTCCGCCGCGAGTTCCCGTCCGCCGTGGTCGGGCTCTCGGCCCACGACTCGGGCATCGCCATGCCTGTGGTGGCCTACGTGCTCGGGGCCAGGGTGGTGGAAAAGCACTTCACCCTGAACCGGGCCATGCGCGGCACGGACCACGCCTTTTCGCTGGAGCCGGTGGGCCTGCGCAAGATGGTGCGCGACCTGAGGCGCGCCCGCGTGGCCATGGGCGACGGGGTCAAGGCCCCCTTTGAGAGCGAGCTGAAGCCCCTGGGCAAGATGTCGAAAAAGCTGGTGGCCGCGCGCGACCTGCCAGCCGGGCAGGTGCTGGCCCTGGCCGACGTGGCCGTGAAGTCTCCCGGTGGCGGCGGGCTGGCTCCCTATGAGCTGGACAGCGTGCTGGGCCGGACCCTGCTGCGCCCCCTGGCCGAGGACGAGGCCCTGGACTGGGCCGATCTGACCGACCTGAACGGCCTGGCCTAGGAGCCGCGCCCATGAGCCCCACAAATCCGTCTGTGAGCCCCGCGACCGGAAGCGCACTGGAGCTGTTCTCCCTGGCGGGCAGGACCGCCGTGGTCACTGGCGCCGGGGGCAGGCTCGGCCCGGTGTGGATCGGCGCGCTGCTCTCCGCCGGGGCGCGGGTCTGCGGTTTGGACCTGCCGCGCGCCGAGCTCTGCCCGGCCCTGGCGGCCCTGCTGGAGACCCATGGCCCACAGCGCCTGGCGCTCGTCGAGGCCGACGTGACCAGCCGGGAGTCCCTGGCGCGCGCCCGTGCGCAGTGCGAGGAGCGCTTCGGCCCTGCGCGGATTTTGGTGAACAGCGCAGGCGTTGACCAACCGCCTAGCGCGCCCAAGGCCTCCTGGCTGCTCCAGGACATCCCGCCTGAGGTCTGCCGGGGCATCCTGGAGGTCAACGCCCTGGGCCTGTTCCAGGCCTGTCAGGAGTTTGGCGGGGCCATGGCCGAGGGCGGCGGCGGGGTCATCGTGAACATCGGCTCGCTCTACGCCGGGCGCTCCCCGGACCCGCGCTATTACGAGCACCTGCCGCTGTCCCCGCCCTTTCTCAAGCCGCCCCTGTACGGCATGTCCAAGGCCGCCGTGGTCAACCTGACCAAGTACCTGTGCGTGCACTGGGGGCCGCGCGGGGTGCGCGTGAACACGCTCTCGCCGGGCGGGGTGCTGGGCGGGCAGGACGAACAGTTCAAGGCCAGGTTTCAGGCGCGCGTGCCCCTGGGGCGCATGGCCGTGGAGAAGGACCTCACCGGCCCGCTGCTGTTTCTCGTCTCCGACGCCGGGGCCTACGTGACCGGCCAGGAGCTGCTGGTCGACGGCGGATACACGGCGTGGTAGCAGCAGTGCCTGGGGCCTATCCCGGCGGCGGTCATTGCGGATGTTCCGAGGCGCTGTTCCGGGGCGTTGTTCCGGGGTGATGTCCCGAGGTGATGCTCCGATGATGAACGCGAATGTTTTGAACGCCAGACAAGGGTGCGGAGAAGAGCATGAAGGATTGCCTGGGCAACGTGATCGGGGGCGAGGAGGTTTTGGCCGCCTCGGGCGCAACCTTTGAGAAGCTCGGCCCGGCCACGGGCGAGGTTGTGTGCCGCGTGGCCCGCTCCGGCCCTGTCGAGGCCGCCGCCGCCGTGGCCGCCGCCGCAGCGGCCCAGCCCGCCTGGGCCGCGCTGCCCGCCGCCCGCCGGGGCGAGATCCTTTTCAAGGTGGCCGAGGCCCTGGAGGCCAGGGCTGCGGAAATGGCCCAGGTGGTCCACGCCGAGACCGGCAAGTCCCTGAAGGACGCCCTGGGCGAGACCCTGGGCGCGGTGGCCCTGGGCAAGTTCATGGCCGGGGAGGGGCGCAGGCTGTACGGCCGCACCACCACCAGCGCCCTGGACAACCGCCAGGCCATGACCGTGCTGCGGCCGGTGGGCGTGGCCGCGCTGATCATCGCCGCCAATACGCCTGTGGCCAACGTGGCCTGGAAGGTCTTCCCGGCGCTGGTCTGCGGCAATGCCGCCGTGCTCAAGGCCTCGGAGGACACGCCGCGCACGGCCTCGCTGTTCGCCGCCATGGCCCGGGAGGCCGGGCTGCCGCCGGGCGTGCTGAATATTTTACACGGCCTGGGGGCCGAGGCCGGGGCGGCCCTGGTGCGCGAGCCCGGGGTGGGCGTCATCAGCTTCACCGGCTCCACCGCCGTGGGCCGCTTCATCATGGAGACCGCCGGGGCCAGGCTGACCAAGATCTTCCTGGAGCTGGGCGGCAAGAACCCCTTTGTGGTCTGCGACGACGCGGACCTGGACCTGGCCGTGCGTTGGGCCGCGCTCTCGGCCTTTTCCAACGCCGGGCAGCGCTGCGCCTCGGCCAGCAGGATCATCGTCTGCGCGGGGGTCTACGACGCCTTCCGGGAGCGCTTCCTGGCCGTGGCCAAGGCCCAGAAGGTGGGAACCTCGGACGCCGACGACTTCGGCCCGGTGATCAACGCGCGCCAGCTGGCAAACATGCTGGCCGTGGTGGACCAGGCCCGCGCCGACGGGGCCAAAGTCCTCTGCGGGGGCGAGCGGCTCACCGGCCAGGGCCGCGACAACGGCTTTTTCCTGGGCGCAACGGTGCTTGAGGGGGCCGGGCCGGACCAGCCCATCTCCCGCCAGGAGCTGTTCGGGCCCATCTGCTGCCTGTACCGCGCGCAGGACTTCCAGCACGCCCTGGCCCTGGCCAATGACTGCGACTACGGGCTCACGGCCTGCGTGCACACGGCAAGCCTGCACCGGGCCCAGGAGTTCGTGCGCGGAATCCAGGCCGGGGTGGCCGTGGTCAACGCCGGAACCTACGGCAGCGAGCCGCACATGCCCTTCGGCGGGCTCAAGAATTCCGGCAACGGCCTGCGCGAGCCCGGCACCGAGGCCCTGGCCGTGTACACCGAGACCCAGACCGTCTACATCCACCACAACCCGGACGCAGCATGAGCGCACCCGAAACCGTCGGCCTCATCCCCGCGCGCATGGGCAGCAGGCGCGTGCCGGGCAAGAACCTGCGCCTGTTCTGCGGGCAGCCGCTGCTGGCCTACGCCATCGCCTCGGCCCTTCAGAGCGGCGTGTTCTCCGAGGTCATCGTGTCCACCGAGAGCCCGGAAGCCGCCGAGGTGGCCAGGGCCTGCGGGGCCTCGGTGCCGTTTTTGCGGCCTGCGGAGTTCGCGGCGGACCTGTCCCCGGACATCCAGTGGGTGGACTTCACCCTGCGCGAACTGAAGCGCCAGGGCCGCCAGCCGGAGCTGTTCGCCATCCTGCGGCCCACCAGCCCGTTCCGCACCGCCGCCACCATCCGCCGGGCCCACGCGCAGTTTTTGGCCAATGCCTGGGCCGACTCCCTGCGGGCCATGGAGCCCTGCGCCCAGCACCCCGGCAAGATGTGGGTGGTGCGCGGCAGCCAGGCCCTGCCGCTTCTGCCCCTTTCCCCGGCGGAGCTGCCCTGGCACAGCCGCCCCTACCAGGACCTGCCCCTGGTTTACGTGCAGAACGCCAGCCTGGAGATCGCCCGCTGCGCCACGGTTTTCGACACCGGCACCATCTCCGGGCACGCGGTGCTGCCGTTCTTCACCGAGGGGCACGAGGGCCTGGACATCAACACTGAGCACGACTGGGAGCTGGCCGAGGCCCTGGCGCGCAGCGGCAGCGCCGCGCTCCCGCAGCTGGATGCCGGAAAGCCATGAAGATTCCCTTCCACCCCCAGTCCACCTTTGACGCGGTGCTGGCCGCCCCGGCTCCCGCGCCTCTGGACCCGGAACTGCACATGGATCTGCACGTGGATCTGCGGCTGCGGCTGGTGGCCGAGCTGTGCCGGGCCAACGCCCTGGCCGCGATCAAGCTGGCCGGGTCCGGGCACATGGGCTCCAGCCTGAGCGCGCTGGACCTGTTCACCTGGCTGCACTTCAAGGTCATGAACACGCTCGCCCTCTCGGCCGGGCACCCGGACCGCGACATCTTCTTCTCGTCCAAGGGCCACGACGCGCCGGGCTACTACGCCGTGCTGCACGCGGCGGGCCGGGTGCAGCAGGACATGCTGCTGGCCCTGCGCCGCCGGGGCGGCCTGGAGGGGCACCCCGTGGTGGGCCAGCCCGGCATCGAGGCCGGGACCGGGTCGCTCGGCATGGGCCTGTCCAAGGGCGCGGGCATGGCCGAGGCCAAGGCGCTGCTGGGCCGGGGCGGGCGGGTTTTCGTGCTCACCGGCGACGGCGAGCTCCAGGAGGGCCAGAACTACGAGGCCCTGCGCCGGGCCGCCGCGCGCGGCCTGGGCCGTCTGGTGGCCGTGGTTGATTGCAATCGCGTCCAGTCCGACCGCAGCGTGGAGGACACCGCGCCCCTGGGCGACCTTGGGGCCAAGTTCGCGTCCTTTGGCTGGGCCGTGGAGACCTGCGACGGGCACGGCTTCCGCGCCCTGGACGCCGCCCTGGCCAGACTGGATCAGCACAAGGACAAGCCCAAGGCGATCATCGCCGAGACCATCAAGGGCCGTGGCGTGAGCTTCATGGAGCACCCCCGGGCCCTGGCCGAGGGCCACGGGCTGTACCGCTGGCACTCCGGCGCGCCGACGGACGAACTGTTCTGCTCCGCCCACGCCGAGGTCACTGCGCGCGTGGACGCTTTGGCGCTGGAGCTGGGCCTGGCCCTGCCTGCGCCCCTGCTGGTGGACCGGCCCGAACCGCAGGCGCCGACACCAACAACAGCGACACCAGCAACAGCGACGCCGACAACATCAGCAACGGCAACCGCAACGCCTGCCGTGTCGTCTGCCGTGTCGCCGGGCAACGTGGCCGCCGCCTATGGCCGGGCCTTGGCCGAGTTGGGCGCGCAGAGGCCGGAGCTGGTGGTGCTCGATGGCGACCTGGCGGGGGACTGCCGCCTGGACGAGTTCCGGGCGCGTTTTCCGGAGCGCTTCTTCGAGATCGGCATCGCCGAGCAGGACATGGTCTCCGCAGCCGGGGGCATGGCCTTGCAGGGCCTGTTGCCCGTGGTCAACTCCTTTGCCGCCTTTCTGGCCTCCAGGGCCAATGAGCAGATCTACGCCAACGCCTGCGAGGGCACGAAAATCATCTACGCCTGCCACTATGGCGGCCTGCTGCCTGCGGCGGCCGGCATGTCGCACCAGAGCGTGCGCGATGTCTCGCTTCTCGGGGCCATCCCCGGCTTCCTGGTGGTGGAGCCCTCGGACGAGCAGGAGACCGCCGACCTGCTGGCCTATCTGGTGCACGAGGCAAAGGGGCCTGCGGCCATCCGGCTGCACCTGGGCCCCTCCCCGGCACAGCTGCCCTTTCCCCCGCGCCGGGGCCTGAAGGCGGGCCAGGGAACCCTGCTGGAGGGGTCAAGTCAGGCCGACCCCACGGCCCTGGTCTTCGCCTACGGGCCGGTGTTCCTGGCCGAGGTAGTGAAGGCGGCAGAGGCCTGCGCGGACCTGCATGTCGGCGTCATCGCCATGCCCTGGCTCAACCGCATCGACGCGGACTGGCTGGAGAAAATTTTGCGCGGCGTGGCGCACATCTTCGTTGTCGACGACCACAGCCTTGTGGGCGGCCTGGGCTCGGCCCTTTTGGCGGCCCTGCACGCGGGCGGGCTTTTGACCGGGCGCAGCTTCACGGCCATGGGCGTGGAGGGGCTGCCCGCCTGCGGCCAGGCCGCAGAGGTCCTGCGCGCCCACGGCCTGGACGGGATGAGCCTGGCCGCGCGGATCCGCGTCCAGATTGAAGGCCACGGAGGGACAGTTCATGCACGGTGACAATCCCTTGCCGGACTGGCGTGCGCTTTTCGGACCGGGCATGGAGCGCTTCGTCCGCGCTGCCCAGGCTGCGGGCGGCGGCCCCAAAGTGTTGTTGGCCACCGGGGCCGGGGGCATGAAGTGGGTGGGCGTGCTGGACGGCCTGCTCGCGGCGGCGCTCACCATGCGCGGGGCCAACGTCCATGCGCTGCTGTGCGACGGGGCCCTGCCCGCCTGCGAGATGCTGACCTACGAGAACACCCCGGACGCCGAAGCCCTGGGCCGGAACGGGGTCGGCAGGGAGTGCTGCGCGCAGTGCTTTGCCTGCGGCGAGGCCATGTACGAGTCCCTGGGCCTGACTCCCCTGCGGTATTCCAGCTTCATCGACGCGGACGCCGCAGCCCTTGCCGCGAAAACCGCGGCGGAGACGCCGGGCGCGGACATTCCGGCGTTCGTCCTGCACGGCCTGCGCCTGGGCGAGCACGCCCTGGCCGGGGCCCTGCGCTTCTTCGCCAAGGACCACCTCCAGGACGAGCCCCACGGCGAGGCCGTGCTGCGCCGCTACTTCCAGGCGGCCCTGCTCGTGGCGGCGGCCCTGCGCACGATCCTTTCGCCCGGGGAGTACCAGAAGGCCGTGTTCCACCACGGCATTTACGTCCCCCAGGGCATCGTGGGCGAGGTGGCCCGGTCCCTGGGCGTGGACGTGGTCAACTACAACCCGGCCTACCGCAAGCAGTGCTTCATCTTCAGCCACGGCGGCACCTACCACCACACGCTGATGGCCGAGCCCGCAGCCTGCTGGGAGGACCTGGACCTGACCCCGGACATGGAGCAGGCCGTTGCCGAGTACCTGCAAAGCCGCTGGAGCGGCTCCAAGGACTGGATCTGGTTCCACGAAGGGGGCCAGCGCGACGCCGGGGCCATCGCCGCCGAACTGGGCCTGGATCTGCACCGGCCGGTGGTCGGGCTTTTGACCAACGTGATCTGGGACGCGCAGCTGCACTATCCGGCCAACGCCTTTCCCGGCATGGTCCCGTGGGTTGTCCGCACCATCGAGTATTTCGCCAACCGGCCCGAGCTGCAGCTCGTCATCCGCGTGCACCCGGCGGAGATCACCGGAACCCTGCCCTCCCGGCGGCGGATGCAGGCTGAGATGGCGCGGCATTTCCCCGTCCTGCCGGACAACGTGCGCGTGGTCGGTCCGGAAAGCCCAGTGAGCACCTATGCGCTGATGGGCCTGTGCGACGCGGCGCTGATCTACGGCACCAAGACCGGCGTGGAGCTGACCAGCATGGGCATCCCGGTCATCGTGGCCGGAGAGGCCTGGATTCGCGGCAAGGGACTCACCTGGGACGCCCGCTCGCCAGAGGAGTACCTGGGCTTTCTGGACCGCCTGCCCCTGGGACGGCGGCTGGACCCGGCCACAGTGGCCAGGGCGCGCACATACGCCTTCCACTTCTTTTTCCGCCGCATGATTCCGTTGAGCGCCATCGAGATGGTCCCAGGCTGGCCGCCCTTTGGCATCGGCGCGGTCAGCCCCGATGACCTGCTGCCGGGGCGCGACCCCGGCCTGGATGTGGTCATGGACGGCATCCTGCATGGCCAGCCCTTCATCTTCCGAGCGGAAGCCCTGTACGGTACGCGCGGGCTGGGGGAGGAGCAGTGACCGTGGAGACCACCAAAGCCATCCCCCAGGCCCTTATCGTGGACAACCACATGGGCTGCAACGCCTCCTGCACCATGTGCCCGCTGAGCGGTTCGAGCCGGGGGCGCGGGACCATGAGCGAGCTGCATTTCGCCATGATCCTTGAGCAGGCGCGGGAGTTCTACGGTCACTTGGGCGTCGTCTACCTGGGTCTGCACGGGGAGCCGCTTTTGGATGCCGGGCTGGAGGACAAGATGCGCCGCTTCAATGCGCTGGGGCAGCCCAAGTGCGTGCTCCACACCAACGGTTCCCTGCTGACGGAGCAGCGGGCCAGGACGCTTCTTGAAGCCGGAGCGGCCAAGCTGATCATCTCCCTGGAGTCGCTGGACTCCGGGGTCTACGAGTCCATACGCCGGGGACTGAAGCACGCCCGCGTGCTGGAGAACATCCTGCGGTTCCTGGTGCTGCGCGACTCCATGGGCAGCGCCACGTCTGTCCAGGTCCGGTTTATCGCCCAGCGCAAAAACCTGGCCGAGCAGGAGCGCTACCTGCAATTCTGGCGGGAGAAGATCGACCAGGGCCGGGACGAGGTCAGCGTCCAGGCTCTGCACAACTATCTTGAGCCCCTTGTGGGGATCACCGACTATGGCGCGGCCCCTTGCGACATGTTCTTGACGAGCTTTGTGGTCCTGAATGACGGCACCTTCCCCCTGTGTTGTCTTGATTACGAAAAAGCATATAATTTCGGTACAATCGAGACGACCGGCATGCTGGAGGCCTACAACTCGCCCAGGCTGGCCAAGCTTCGCACGATGCACCGCGAAGGTCGGCGGAGCGAAATGAAGATCTGCGGGCGCTGCATCTACCCGGAGCTTGGCGAACCCACGGCAACAGGAGAACGCTATATTGAGCGCTTCATCAAAAATCCTCTGCGAGGCTGAAAAGCCCGGCGGCGAAGTCGGCCACGCCAACCGCTTCAGTGGCGGCGCGGGCCAGGACTATTACGCGCCCGTGCTGTGCGGCCCGTCCACCCTGGGGGCCCTGGCCGCCGCGCCGGAAAGCCTGCGCGCCGTGCTGGCCGTGCTGGAGCTGCTCGAACCCGACGACTACGGCCTGTATCTGTCCGGATTTTTGCGCGCCGGGATGCAGACCTTCGGGGAGCACTGGCGCTACGCTGACATCTGCACGGCCTGCTGGGCTGCGGCCAGGCTCCTCCAGCCCCGCAGCTACCTGGAGATCGGCGTGCGGCGGGGGCGCAGCATGTCCATGGTGGCCACGGCCGCCCCGCGTTGCGACCTGGTCGGCTTTGACCTGTGGCCGCCGGAGTATGCCGGCATGAAGAGTCCCGGCAAGGAGCTGGTCGCACGGGAGATCGCCAAGACCGGACACCGGGCCCGCCTGGAGTTCGTGGACGGGGACAGCCACGTCACCCTCGGGGAGTATTTTTCGCGCAATCCCGGCGCATGCTTCGACCTGGCCACCGTGGACGGCGACCACACCGAGGACGGGGCGGCCCTGGACCTGGCCCAGGTTTTGCCGCGCATCCCGGCTGGCGGCGTGGTGATCTTCGACGACATCGCCCACCCCAAGCATCCCTGCCTGGCCGGGGTTTGGCGGCGGGCCCTGGCCGCCCACGCGGATTTCCGGGACTGGACCTTTGACGAGCTGGGCTTTGGCGTGGCCCTGGCCGTGCGCATGAAATGAGACCGCGCCGAGGCGTCCGTGCGGCGGTGAACGTGACCGGGCGCGGCAACGCGGCCAGGGGGCAGGACAATGGCTGACATTCTGGTGACGGGCGCCAGCGGCTTCATCGGCGGACAGATCGCCGGGGAGCTGTCGACGGCGGGGCACCGCGTCCTGGGGGTGGGCCGCGCGGACCAGCCCATGTTTCCCGGCGCGTGGACCTACCAGGCACTTCCCGGCGGCCAGGCCCTGGCAAACCAGGGCGGTCTGGACGCGGTGGTGCGCGGCTTCCAGCCCGAGTACCTGCTGCATTGCGCGGGCACGGGCCGGGTCGACTGGACCATCGCCCGCCCGGCAGAAGACTTCGCCTCCGGACCGGGCCTCACCTTCGCCCTGGTCGACGCCCTGCGCAGGCTTGCGCCCCGCTGCGTGACCATCTACATCTCCAGCGCCGCCGTGCACGGCGCGCCGCAGGCCGAGCTCATCGGCGCGGACACGCCGCTGGACCCGATCTCGCCTTACGGCTTCCACAAGCTCATCTGCGAGACCATCCTGCGGGAGTTCAAGACCGTGTACGGCCTGGACTCCATCGTGCTGCGGGTCCTCAGCTGCTACGGGGCCGGGCTGCGCAAGCAGATCCTCTGGGACATCTGCCAAAAGGCGCGCACGGGCCGGGTGGAGCTTTTCGGCACCGGGCAGGAGTCGCGGGACTTCATCCACGTGCGCGATCTGGCCCGGCTGGCGGGGCTGCTGGTGGGCCAGGGCCAACGTTCGGGCGTGTTTCCCGTGGGCAGCGGGCGCGGCGTGAGCATGGCCGAGCTTGCGCGGATGCTGCTGGCGGCTCTGGGCCTGGGCCAGGTGCCGGTTGTGTTCAAGGGCGTGGGCCGCCAGGGCGACCCCAGCCGTTGGCTGTGTGATGTCGTGCCGCTGGCGGGCGTCGGCTTCCGCACCAGCGTGGGGCTGGAAGAGGGCGTGGCGGAATACGCGCAGTGGTTTGCGCGGCTTGGCCAAGGCGTCGACCCGGACTGTCCAAGTCCTTCATGATAGTAGGCATGACAGCCGACATGACAGCCGGGGAGGCCGGGGAGGCCGGGGAGGCCGGAGCAGTGGGAATCAGGGTTGCAGTGCCGCTCGTCGGCGGGCCGGACTGGATGGGCGGGGTCATCTACCTGCAGAACGTGGTGCGCGCCAACGCCGCCCTGCCGGAAGCCGAGCGCCTGGACATCCGGCTGGTCATCTTTCCGCACTGGCGCAGCTTTCTGTCGCTGTTCGAGCCCATCCTGCCCCTGGTGAGCAGCGTCATCTTCTGCGAGATGGAGATCCTGCGCCTGCCGATGTTCGACGGGCTCAAGGTCGGCCATTGCCCGGCCAGGGAGCGCATCTTCGAGCACGCGGACATCTTCTTTCCGCTGGAGGCCAATTCCGGCGGGGATTTCTTTGTCGACCGGCCCGTGGCGGTCTGGATTCCCGACCTGCAGCACCTGCACTACCCGGAGTTCTTCACCCCGGACGACGTGCTCCACCGCAACGAGGTCTGCCGCCGCATCGCCGAGCTGGGCCGTCTGCTGATCTTCAGCAGCGAGAGCGCCTGCAAGGATTTCGACGCGCACTTCCCGCAGAGCAGGGTAGAGCGGCGCGTGCTGCGCTTCGCCACCAGGGCGCCGGAGCAATGGTTCGCCCCGGACCCGGACCAGGTGCGGCGGAAGTTCGGCCTGCCCGAGCGCTACCTCATGTGCTGCAACCAGTTCTGGAAGCACAAGGACCACGGCACCCTGGTGCGCGCCCTGGCCCTGCTCAAGGCGCGCGGCCTGGAGCCGGTGCTGGCCTGCACCGGCCACCCGGACGACCCGCGCGCGCCGGGCTACTTCGCGGCCCTGCGGGAGCAGATCAGCGCCCTGGGCCTAAACACGCAGGTGCGCATCCTGGGGCTCATCGACCGCGTGGACCAGATCCAGCTGGTGCGCGGGGCCCTGTGTGTGGTGCAGCCCTCCTTGTTCGAGGGCTGGAGCACCGTGGTCGAGGACACCCGGCTGCTGGGCCAGGACATGCTGCTCTCGGACATCGACGTGCACGTGGAGCAGGCCCCGCCCCACGGCAGATATTTCCGCCACGGCGACCCGCAGTCCCTGGCCGACGAGCTGCGGGCCATGCTGCCGGAGCTGGCCCCAGGGCCGGACCCGGAGCGCGAGGAGCGGGCCCGGCAGGAGGCCGTGCAGGCCACGGAGGCCTTTGGCTGGGCGCTCAAGCGCACCCTGGAGGACGCCCTGGCGAATATCTTTACGCGCCAGGGGTGAGGCGCGGGGAGGGGCGTCCACGACGCTTCCGGCCCTGGCCGACGGGCTGATTTTTCCGCAGCGCCGGGGGTTCCGGCGGAGGAGCCATTCATGGAGCCAGCGTGGCGATGCGCTGGCTTTTTTGTTTGCGGTTGGCCCTGTCCAGATGATCGGGCGAACGAAAAAGGCCCAGGGGAGGTCCAACTGGACCAACTCCCCCAGGCCTTTTCGGTGGGTGACGGCGCATGACCGCGCGCGGCGGGCTTTGGCCATCGGGCCGTGCGCGGCGGCCCTTGGGCGGCCAGCCGGAGCAAAACCCCAGGCGCGCTACAGCTTCTTGCGCAGCTCGTTGAATTTCTCTTCCCAGCGGTCCACCATGGCGTAGTCCACGTTCTTGACCAGCGGGGTGCTGCGCACCACGTTCATCTCGTATTTGCTGAAGTCCGTGGTGGCCAGCATGCCTGCGGCCAGCAGCTCGTCGAAATAGGCCGAGCCGGGGAAGGGCACCATGCGGTTGAAATAGACCATGGTGGGCCGCAGGATGTCGATGAAGGAGTAGTCCTCCGCCAGGTCCTCCTCGGTCTCGCCGGGGATGGCGAAGAGCATGTTGGCCAAAAGCAGCCGGTTGAACTTCTTCCAGATCATGCCGGCGGCCAGGTTCTGCTCGCGGGTGGTCTGCTTGTGCATCAGCTGGAGCTTGTGGTTGGAGCCGGACTCGAAGCCGAAGCTGATCAGGTTGCAGCCCGTGGCCGCCAGGCGCTCGGCCAGATCCTCGTCGAAGTAGTCCACCCGGGCGCTGATGTCGTACTCCATGTCCAGCTTGCGGTCCTGCATGATCTGGCAGAACTCGTTGACGCGCTTGCGGTTGACGATGAACATGTCGTCCATGATGAAGAATTTGCGCACGCCGAAGGCTTCCTGGTAGTGCGTCATCTCCCGGATGACGTTCTCGGCCGAGCGCAGCTTGACGCGCGGGCCGTAGATGGTCTTCTGCACCGGCTGGCAGTACTTGCAGCGGCCCGGGCAGCCCCGGCTGGTGACGATGAACCCGCAGCCCTTGCGCTTGATCAGGCTTTCGTAAATGGGCGAGAGGTAGGGCAGGGGGATGGACTCGATCTCGGCCACGGGCTCGGCGCGGATCATCTTCGGCGGTTTGGCCCCACGGCCCACGGCCTCCAAGAGCTCCGGCAGGACAAGGTCGCCCTCGCCCACCACCACGTGGTCAAAGGCGTCGATGCCCTCTGCGTCGGCCGGGACGCAGCTGACGTGCGGGCCGCCCACCACGGTGACGATGCCCAGGGTCCTGGCCAGGGCGCACAGGTCGATGGCGAACTCCCGGTTCGGGGTCTGGAAGCCGCAGCCCAGCACCTGGGGCTTGAAGTCGCGCAGGAAGCTCTCCACCTCATCCCAGCCCTTGACCATGCGCAGGTCGAGGTACTCGACTTCGTGGCCCTTGGCCTTGAGGATGCCGCCCAGGGTGACCATGCCGTACGGGACGATGAAGGAGTCCAGGTTGTCGAAGCCCGGCGCGAACAGACGCTCAAAGGCGTCGAACCCGATGTTGCGGATGCCCACATGGCTCAAAACAACTCGCATGCTGTTCTCCTGACTGCGGTTTTGCGCCGCTGGGCGCGTTTGTGGTGGAACCTTGTCACGGTTGCAGGCATTCTGCAAGAAAAACGCCAGCCTTGCTGGCCGGGTCCGGGTCCGGGGCCGGGTCTGGGGCCGGGGGCTGGGCCACCGGGACTGGCCCGGACCTGGCAGCGCCGGGATTTTGACTGGCATATCTCCGCAGATTTGTATAAAATCCAGTGCTGCCAAGGGTCCGCAGGCCCACCGGGGCAACGACAGCGTCTGGCCTGGATTCTGCATGCGCTCAGACGGAAACAGGCGGCTGGGCGTCTTCGCCACCCGCCCCTTCAGGGCAACGTCCTGCAAACCAGCGCGAGGCGCAACGGTGCTTGATATAACGCTTTATCTGCCCTGCTACAACGCCGCGCCCTTTCTGGACCGCGTGCTGCCTGCGGTCATGGCCCAGACCCACCCCATCACCGAGGTCCTGGTCATCGACGACGGCTCAAGGGACGACACCGCAGCCCTGGCCCAGCGCCACGCCCAGGGCGCGCGCTACCCCCTGCGGGTCATCCGCCAGCCGCGCAACATGGGCCTGGCCGTGGCCCGCAACACCGCCATCCGCGCCTGCACCACGGAATTTCTGGCCGCCCTGGATTCCGACGTGCTGCCCGCGCCGGACTGGCTGGAGCAGCTGGCGGCGGAGCTGA
>Ga0114951_10000356_pt1 | contig 65185 bp, 54 predicted proteins | sample AM7aDNAmetaG_FD_88677 | JGI IMG/M metagenome (GOLD analysis project Ga0114951, IMG submission 88677) | Freshwater microbial communities from Finland to study Microbial Dark Matter (Phase II) - AM7a DNA metaG | ecosystem: Environmental > Aquatic > Freshwater > Lake | place: Finland: Lake Alinen...
CGGCAAGCTCGAATCAGTAACCTTAGCTACTCCTGATGCCTTAGGTAACATCTACTACCACTATATTAATGAAGACTGGAACTCCCAAGGGTATGGAAGAGTAGATAAGTCAAAGAGATCTACCTCACTCAATAATGAGCTATCATTCACATACACATACTACACAGACTCAACAGGAAGACTTCAAACAAAGAAGAGCTACTCGGATGCTAACTACACCACCCTCGTTGCCACATACACCTACGCTAATGACGCATCTAACGGCATTCAGTCAGTAGCTTACTCCTCGTTCGCAGTCACATATTATAGCCAGGGTTATACCGATGTCATAGGTGACTTCGGTTCTAATGGTATGTACAAATACACCAATAATAAGTGGAATCTCATCTCCCAGCTGGACGTCGAATCATATTCATTATCGCCTCTCAATAATAACACTTACGACATAATCGGTGACTTCGGTTCCAGTGGCATGTGGAAATACACCAATAATAAGTGGAATCTTTTATCTTACCTGAACGCCGACTCATTTACATTATCACCGCTCAATAACGGCACCTATGACATAATAGCTGACTTCGGCCCTAGTGGCATGTGGAAGTACACCAATAGCCAGTGGAATCAAATCTCTTTATTAAACGCCGACTCATTCACGCTATCGCCGCTCAATAATGGCACGTATGACATCATAGCCGACTTCGGTTCTAATGGTATGTGGAAGTATTCCAATAACCAGTGGAATCAAATCTCTTTCTTAAACGCCGACTCATTCACGCTATCGCCGCTCAATAATGGCACGTATGACATCATAGCCGACTTCGGTTCTAATGGTATGTGGAAGTATTCCAATAATCAGTGGAATCAGATCTCTTTCTTAAACGCCGACTCATTCGCACTATCACCTCTCAATAACAACACCTACGACATAATAGCTGACTTCGGCCCTGGCGGCATGTGGAAGCATTCCAATAATAAGTGGAATCAGATCTCTTTCTTAAACGCCGACTCATTTACACTTACACCTCTCAATAATAACACCTATGAGATAATCGGTGATTTCGGTTCTAATGGTATGTACAGATACACTAATAATAAGTGGAATCTTTTATCTTATTTAAACGCCGACTCATTCACGCTATCACCGCTTAATAACAACACCTACGACATCATAGCCGACTTTGGTTCCAGCGGCATGTGGAAGTACACTAATAATAAGTGGAATCTCTTATCTTACCTGAATGCCGACTCATTCACACTGACACCTCTCAATAATAACACCTATGACATAATAGGTGACTTCGCTTCTAATGGTATGTGGAAATACACCAATAATAAGTGGAGTCAAATCTCTTTCTTAAATGCCGACTCATGCACTATATCCGATACTACTTATAGAGTATCCTCTAAGACCCTCACCACACCAGACTCGATCGGTAACATCTACTATCACTACATCGACGAGAACTGGAATAATCAGGGTTACGGCAGAGTAGACCAATCCAGGCTATCTACCGCTATTAACAATGAGCTATCATACACATACACATACTATACAGATACAGGCCGTATTCAGACTAAGAAGAGCTACTCTGACGCTAACTTCACCACTCTGGTAGCCACATATGGATATGCTAATAATGATAATGCGGACAAGACGCCGCCATGCGTAGCTTTTATCAGTACTATTCCAACTCTGACTAACCAGTCATCATTAAAAGTCGACTACACCTCTGATGGCATAGCTAAATCCAAGACATTCACACTCTCTGAAGGCGTCAATAAGGGTCTATCAATAGTCGAGACTGACGCCTCCGGCAACCAGACGACAAAGACCTTCTCGGACATTACCCTGGATACAATAGCCCCAGCACTATCTATATTGACCACTATCCCATCACTCACTAACCAAAAATCCCTTAAAGTCGACTACACCTCTGACGGCATAGCTAAATCAAAGACATTCACACTAACAGAAGGCGACAATAAGACTCTGTCTATCTCCGAGACCGACTTAGCAGGCAACATGATAAACGTAATACTGCCGAATGTAATCTATAGTTTGACCGTGTATGAATATCCGGAAGGATCATCCGCCTCACCTATACGTAAAATCAATCCTGATTCGAGTTACGTCGAATATTTCTATGATGCCTCTGGTGCATTAACCAGTTACTATGAATGTAAAGCTAACGGTGATATAACTGTTTTCGATAAGGATGGCGCCACTAAGCTATATACCTATAATCATGCCGCTGTAAATGCTTCGACTCAAATTAAAGCAGATATGTCGGTTACGACAGCCACCGGTGATGTTATAGAATATGCAGGTGGTAAAATAATATCTGTTATCAGAAAAGATGATGGTTCTCGGATAACTAATATTGAGCTCGATGATTCCGGTAGCCTTAAGAACGCAATTATCGTATATACCGGCGGCTCTCAAGGGGTCATATATAATGGATCATTAATTCAGATTATAAACAACGTCGGAGTATACACCAGATTCAGGGATGGCAAAAAGGCTACGGAATATTCATCGAATACAGGGATAGCAAGTTACTTCTACCCATCTACCGGTAGTGCACTTGGCTATACGACCAGAGTGTGGACGAGGGACGCCGTTTGTCTGTACGATGCGAAAGGCGCGCCAATAAGTTTTATTAAATCGGACGGAGAGAGAGTTGACTATGACTCCGGACGCATCAAGAGAATTACCTCATCGGACGGATCAATATACAATTATTACACTTCGACTACTGATGCAACTAAAGTTGTCCTATCCGGCTCGACATCAGATGACAATATCCCCACCCAAATTACTTATAAAGCTGATGGCTCGATCTCCGAAACATTAAATGGGAAAAATAATAAGATTACATTTACGAATAATCCACAGAGCCTCCTAATAAATGACCAGAATACTAAGTACACCTATAATTTTAGCGATAACAGTAGTCAGAACACAGTGGAGGTCAACAGAGATGGCATTAGCCGTATTTACGATGCGTCTGGTAATCTTAAGAGTCTTTGTATAGATAGCAAGTCGACTATGATTTATGATAATGGCAATATCTCCGAAATCCACAATAGTGATGGCAGTATTATTAAAAACATAGTTTTCGGTTCTGATAATTCTATAATTAGTGCAACGGTATTTAAGCCAGATGGAATAAAGGTTAACTATGTTGGTGGTATTGTCCATGAAATAGATCAACCCGATGGGGCGAAGCTTTTTTATGACGCTAACGGTAATATAACTCGCTCCCTCAGTAATGCAGGAATAGCGTATTCTTATGGAACTGTTATTGAGAACGGAATTTCTTACTTAATTGCCACCGCTGATAACATCGATGCTATTAAAGATCTTAACGCGATAGTTTATCAGAAATTTGATAGCTCAAACATCTTGTTGCGGGCACGGAAGAGGGGTGGCACCACAATAGATTATACCTACACTAAAGATTCTTCTGGAAAGATATTGAGTACATATGCCAATGATGGCAAGAGTATTACAACATATGACGCGAATAATAATATTACCCAGGTAGAAGTTCTTCCGACCACGGATGATCCCGTTCCTACAATATCTAAATATGAATATAACCAGATCCGCCACGTGTATAAAGGCGATAAGCTTGTTTATAACTATACATACGAATCTGATAACGGTGGTAAGGAGACTGTGGTTATCCAAGACGTGACGACAGGAGATGTAAAACGCTATAAAGATGGGATTCTCATATCGGTTACAGATACAAATAATGTAATCACCTCATATGGATATAATAGTGATGGTAAAATTTCGAAATCAATCGTCGCTAGTTTAGGACATGTTATAAACACTTATACATATTCCTATAGCGGAGATAATACAGTAATACAAGATATAGACAGGATAATAAGGACTTACGATAAAAGTAATAAGCTGATTCAGCTTGAGCAGAATGGCCAGACTTATCAATATACGTATAGAGACCAGGCCGATGGAACGGAAGCTACAATTCAGGATCTTGTGAGTGTAAAGAACGACGCAGGAGTAGTTACGAACTACTTACATGGCGATATCCAATCGATCATTGATGACGGTACGATTATAACTGACGTTGTAACTACTAATGGTAATGTCTCCAGCTATACTGTTAAGAAAGATGGGATAACATATTATATTGTAAATGGTAAGCTGTCTAAAGAGATCAAAGGCGATAAAACAATCATTGAATATAATGCCGGCGGCCTTGTAATATCTGTAACTGATCCAACTGGCAAAATTACGAAATATAGCTACGTCTACTCAAGTTCTGATCAGCTCGAATATATCATAGCTACTAAAGACGGTCTTCAGTACAAATATGATAATAATGGCGTGTTTTTAGAGATTATAGATACCAGTAATAATGCCTACTATTATAACGACTCGAATGAGCTTGTTAGGGTCATAACTGCAGATATGCATGAGATCGATCTTAGTTATGCCAACAATATCGTTTCTGTATATTCTTCCGGACAGATCAAGCAAAATATTAATAGTGATATAGCAAATTTTTCAATGGCTAATTTGAGAATGGATACATCGAATAATAATCCGAAAATACAGTTGGCCTCAACAAATGATTTGGATTATGGCGATGGCAGTAACGGTGCATTTAATCCGACCAGCGATGGCGTATTATCCGGAGTTAAAAATTATTCTTCAATCAATATTCCAGCGGGGGTTACGATTACTTTTGACAATGCTACCATAAAATGCAACGGGCCTGTTTTGATCGCGGGAACCGTGAGCGGTAATGGCACAGGGTATGCTGGTGGTATTGCTGATGGAAATGAGCAGGGAGGGGGTAACGATGGAAGTGGCTCAGGCAAGGGCGGAGGAGGTTATGGCTGCAGGATAGACCACTTTGAAGCAGCGAGTGGTGGTGGAGGAGGTTATGGGTCTGCTGGCACAGCTGGAATCGGCATACACGGCAATCCTGGCCCAGGAATAGCAGGCCCCGCTTATGGTGATGCTCAGCTGACTACTCTATGCATGGGCTCTGGTGGAGGCGCCGGTGGAACACAGGCTCGTCCAACTAGAGTGGGAGGTTCAGGTGGTGCTGGCGGTGGAGCCATAAAGATAATAGCGCCTAATATTACTGTCAGTGGTTCTTTATCTGCTTGTGGCGCAAATGGTGGTGCAAGTGCTTGGGCGGGCGGTGGTGGCGGATCAGGTGGAAGCATCTACCTTATCGGTAATTCTGTGTCTATTAGCGGAAGTTTATCAGTGTCTGGGGGTACAGGTGGTTCTGGCAGTATGCCTGGAGGTGCTGGAGGCGTTGGTCGCATTCGTATAGATTACGGTTCTTTAACGGGAAATATGCCAACGCCTACTCCTTATATGTATCAGATCCCGTACCAACCACAAGGACAACTCGTTTCTCAGCCCATGGCGGTTGTTGCGACTCAATTTGGCCATATTTCAGCAAACACGGATATACCAACCGGAACTAATGTAGTATTTATGACTCGCACCGGTACTTCGGCCAACTTAAATGATGGCACATGGAGTAGTTGGCTTGCGGCAACGAGTGACAGTTCCGGATATAAGATAAATTCACCAGTGAATAGCTACATTCAGTATGAAGCCATATTTACAACAACCGATGACTCAAAGACTCCATCAATATACTCTAATGGTGACTACGCTGTTAAGATAGATTACTCTTATAATAAATCATTCAATGCGACTGCTCCACCCCAAGATATGCCGTTTAAGGATTTTCTTACCTTAGCTCTAAATCTGCCTGTTACGCCTAATATACCTAGCCTAACAACAACTTTTACTCAAGCTGACCAGATAACATCAGTTGTCCAAAATAGCATACTATCTAATAGTTCAGTAATTGAGACACAGAGTTCTCAAGTCACGGTCCTCTCGCAAATTACGATGACCGATGGGACCGTAATCAAATACTTCAATGGTAAACCGATTTCAGTTACAAGGAGTGATGGTACAGATGTATCTAATTTCGATGTAAGCGCATATTCGCCGGACCAGGTTTCAGGCACTAAGTCCGATAGGCAAGCCCAAATTACCTTAGATATAAGTAAAAGCTCTAAAATTACCACTATAATAGATGATAAGCCAGTTTCAGTGTATCAACGATATGATGATGGCCATATGGTGCTTCTCACTGAGTATGGGTATGATAGAAATGGGGATCTCGTATCGATAAATTTGCCATATGTTCGAGATTCTCTGGAATCACAGGTTGCGCAAACCAGAAACCAGATTGCTCAGGAGCGAAATGCTTATCTTGTAAACCTTGCCCAGCAGCAAGGCCTTGTCACCACTCAGATCCAAGCTCAATTTGCAGCTGCTTTTAGTCAGATAGCTAGTGAACGCGCACAACTTCAGCCTATGCTTTATCAAGTAGTGACGAAACAAAAATGGGATGGTTGGTGGATCTTCGGACATTGGAAGACTTATACAGAGCAAATAGAGGTACCGCAAGTTCGCGATGCTCTAAATCAATTAAATGAACAAGAACGCCAGATAAATATACAGGAAGCCGATGTTTATGCCCAGCTTAATAATCAAATTAAGTCTGCAGAAGATAAACTTAATGCGGATGAGGGAACAGCGCTTACTGCTATATTGAACCAACAAAAGACAATGCAGGCGCAGATTATTAATGAAGAGACGTCGCCGATCATTATCAACTATTATCGCAAGATTTTAGGCCGTGACCCAAGTGATGATGAGTTATCTCAATGGGTTGCGTCAGTAAATTATAATTCATCACTAGATGTGGCAACACTGAAAGCGACTTTACTTAATTCAGATGAAAGGAATCAGAGCGCGGAATTTGTTGCGTCCCTGAAGAGCTCAATCAGTGATAAACTCTATTCGTACATAAATGCCGACACAGCAGGCAGGCAATCGATTCTTAGTTCTCTGGGCCTTACGCTATCGGATGCCATAGCGCTTAACAAAAAAAGTGATATTGACGCGATTTTATCCTTACTGGACAAACAGAATATTCACTTTGGAAGAAGCGCATTTGTATCGCTTCAAACACTTCTTAGCGCTAATAATATCAAATCCGACCTAAGAGATCTTGCCTTAAAGACTATTTTAATAGATATATTCACCGGCTCTTTTAATCCATTGACTGAAGGAAGCCTCCTAGAGCTTTCAATGTATTCACTTACTAAAACAGTATCTCTGTGCGGGCTGGATGTTTACAATGCAAAACTTAACTACGATGATCTGATAAATGCATTTGCTTCAGGTGGCACATTAATAGCGCATTTTAAGAACAATCATTATGTTGATGTAACGAATATTTCGCCAGATGGCATGATCACTTATGTCGAACACAATAAAGGCCAAAACGGCTCTTCGTATACGATATCAAGAAAAGATTTTGAAAATAGCTGGACGGGCTATACTATCACTAAGGCAAAGCCTACCTCAACAAAGGTAATTTCTGATGCGCAGGCCCAGCGTATTAAAGGTAGCTGTCTAGAGATACTGATAGCTGCTTGGGTATGTTATTTAGGCTTTCTCTCAGCCGCCACAGCAGCGGCCGTTGCCGCTATATCCGTAGTTATCAGTAGTATTTCCGCAATACTTGCGCCAATAATTTCGGCTATAGGGGCTATATTTACAAGCATCGGTGCGCTAATGGCGGATATAGGTACTGCCGTATTTAGTACTATAAGTTTTGTGGGGAATAGTTTATTGCCGACTATCGGCGCATTCTTTACCAATATCGGTTCTTTTGTCATGAGCGGCCTTAGCGCTTTCGGTAGCGCGGTAGGAAATGCGATAGGTTTCAGTAATCTTTCGACCCTTGGAATTACTCTCGGGAAGACTATAGTTACGACCGCACTTTCTATAGGCGTTTCAAATGGCCTAGATGCTATCGGAGTAAATCCGATTGTTTCAAATCTAATTAGCTCATTTGTAACTGGTGGAGTATCGGGATTATTTAGTAATGTCTCAATGATGGGCTTTATAGGAGGCGGTCTACGGGGTCTGGCGATACAGAGTGTAAATGTAATAGGGCAAAAGCTGGGTATAGCACCGAGCATTTGCAGTGTTATCGGTATTGCAGCGGGATCCATTATAAATGCTGGCCTTAATGGTGTGTGGGAGCCAGTATTTGATAAAAATGGCATACAGATAAGGTCGGATTTTGTAACAGGCCTCGAAGCGATAAGTTACACCATGGAGACTGCAGTATTGCCTAATGTTGCGAGCGAACTCGTATATTCTGGAGTGACAGAGCTTGGCAATGTGCTCGGCGTAGATCCGAGGATAAGTCAATTGGCAGGCATAGGTATCCGTAGCACGATTAACCCCGGTGTAGATCAATTTGGTAATGTGAGAAGCGTTTGGGACAGCGTCACCACAGGACTATTACAGGGGGTTACCTCAATAGTCTTGCAATGGTCTGCGGAAAAATTAAATCTAAGCCCATTCGCAGGAGCTTTGGCATTCAATATTTTGGGTGCCACTTTTGAAGCAATGCTAAATCATAAAAATATATTTCTTAACATAAGTCAATATGCGGGTGAGGGCATTATGAACCTGTTTACGCTTGGCGGAGTAGGTAATGACCCGTGGCAACAGGCCGCTTATACATCTCAAGTATTAGATTTTTCGAGATTAGTCAGAGAACAAGGAATTTTATATGCCTTAGAAACCTACGCAACAGGTATATTCCATCAACAAACTATAAATATGATTTTAAAGGATGGTGGAATTTTTGATATGGCAACAGGACGCGCGGAAGTATATACCGATATAGAAGGGGTTTCAAGAAAACGTTTTTATGTGAATTATGAGAAAAAATATTACTTAGAGGTAAATGCGGTTACTGGGGAATTATTGGAAAAATTTGAAAAAATTAATGGTAGGGATGTTTTAATTAAGCAGCAATATGAACTTGATGCAAGCGGCAAATCTATCTTAACAGGAAGAGTTGAAACGGAGATTTTTGATAATGGGATTAGAAAGGTTTCTACCTTTGCTTCCGATGGCAAGCAAATAAAAATTGAGGTCTATGGGCAAAATGGTTCACTTGCCTTTGAGGCCATACCGTTAACCGGCGATGCATATATTAAGTACGACGCAAACGGCAATATGTCGGACTTTATATTTAAAAATCTTCAAAGTGATATCAACTATTATTATAAAGATGGGGATATTTTAATTACGTCGGTTGATAACTTCGGTGATGCAGCGCCGGAACCAACGTATCAAAGAGATGTGAATAAGAATAATTTTGATAATGCTGTCGATTATTTAGAGAGTAAATTCAGCGATATGGATTATAGGCTTTCTGGATCAGACATATTTGGCTCATCAGCATATGATGTATATTTAAAGTCGATTATACTATCAGATATGAAATTCCAGATGAAATATGGCAGTGAGCTCGATTATTTGACCATGTCGATGACTGATATCGAGAAGAGCAATCTTTATACCTATGCCACATTGAAATTTGACTCCATGCTTAATCCCTGGGATTATGGTGATATTCCCACTTTAGATGAACTTGCGCAGTATCAGGCGCTAGTAGACGAAATACATGCACCAAAATTTGTACTAGTTGGTGTGCATGGTGCCACAAAACATCCGGATGGCTGGGCAAGCTATGTAGAGAAGATACAAATAAAAGGTGAAAATTTCAAACTTATTGCCAATAGTTATAACAAGCCGGGTCCTGATAGTCCAATAAAAGGTTCTGGGATAGAGGAGTATATATTTGATCCTGCAAAAAGGCGAATCATAATAGAACAAGTTAAAAATGATATTAAGGCTGGATGGGAAGAATCTCAGCGATCAGGTATCCCGATAGATTTAGCAGCGCACAGCTTAGGTACCGTAGTAACGTATGAAGCTCTAAAGGAATTAGCGGCTGAAAGACCAGAAATTAAAGTACGCAACCTATATATGATGGGCTCGCCGCTTAAATATTTTATTGACAAAGGGATTGTCAATCCGAATAATTACGCATTTGCGAATGTAACGAATATCGTAAATATTTATAATCCAGTAGATGCCTTAAACTTAGCACGAGGTGCCGCGATTGCCAGCAGTGTTACTATCGGCAGTTCGCAGGTGTTCGGTGGCACGCTCATTAGCGGCGTTCTAAATGACTTAGCCGGGCCGCGGCCGGTAACAGGCGAATTGAAGAGCATATTTCCTAAAATTAAAGATGTTGTTACGTTAGTGCCGCATGGAGCGATGTGGAAAGATCCTCGGATGCTGAAAATAGTTGAAGAGAATGGGATTTTCAATTAGAATGTAATCATATGAAGAAAATACTTATAACTATAGTAGCACTTCTGGCGACCGTCATAAGCGTATTCATGGTTAGTTTAATATACACACCAAGGTTTGCGACCTATGACGAGCAAAAGAAATATGCTAATGAGCAATATGATGCCGCCTCAAATGCCGGAGAGGCTATATTTTTTTATGCGCCGAACATAATTGTTGGAGAATTTTCAAGGCTCATATTTAAAAAACCAGCATGGACGCGTGCGGCAAAAAGCTACGAGCGTTTGTTCAGAATGGATGGAGCAAGAGCAGTAGAGGAAGCCGATGTATGGCGAGGGCTGGGAGATTCTTATTGGTATCTGCAAAAATATGATAAGGCGCTAAATGCTTATAGAAACGAACTCGAGGGATTTAAGCGCAAGTATTTTAATAAGGAATATCCCGAAAAGGCTGGCGTCTCAAGAGAAAGAATAAAAATAGAAGAGTATGCGTATGTCATCAGGGTTCAGAGGGCAATCGCGGCATGCTATCGCGATAAGAAAGAATATAAAAAACAATTAGATGAATATTTGAAAATATTAGACTATTTACCTGATTTGAAGATTTTGGATGACCACGACGAATATCGTCTTTTTAACGAGACATTCCAATCTATAGGTAAGATGTATAAGATTATATTCAAAGATTATGATAAAGCTGTTGAGACATACCAGAAAATGGCTAAAGAGTTTCCATTTTCTATCGCAGAATGTTATGCAGAAATATTTATTGGCGATACTTATCTTGCAAAAGGTGATATTGAAAAAGCAAAAGCAATTTATAATGAAGTAATTAAAAAATACAAATATCCAGGAAGCACTGCCGGTTACGATACCGCAGAATCAAGACTCAGAGAAATAGATAAGGGGCAGGTAGTTGCTGTCGACGGTGTAGTTTACAATATCAAAAATGGCAAAGTTACCGTTCGCCTAATTTAATTAATGACACAATCCTACCTATTTAAGTCTATAGGTAAGCAGAAATCAGTGCCATGCTCACAGGCACCACACTCCAGAATATTAATGGATTTAATATCTATGCTAAAGATACAGAAACATATATATAGGTTAAAACGATTATGCCACCGTGAGGAGCTAAAACTACTCGTGGACGTTTCGCATTGTAACTTGCGATGCGCTCTTTGTCCTCGGGGTGGGGTGAGTGGTTTAAAGAATGAAGCAAAAGGTTTAATGTCATTCGATATTTTCAAAAAGATTATCGATAAATTTAAGAAAGAACAGGTGGGGATCCGAGAGCTTGAATTTGGAAATTGGGGAGAGCCGCTTTTGAACCCCGACTTACCAAAAATGATTAGATATGCAAAGAAGGAATGGTCGCCAAAATACATGGGGAGAGCCGGTTCAATCGGTATAAGCAGCAATCTCACCTGTCTTATAAATCCGGATGAGTTACTACAGTCAGGCGTTAGCCGCATCAGAGTATCGATTTCTGGTATGAAACAAGAAACGTATTCCAAAAACCATATTGGCGGGAGCATTAAGGACGTGCTTGAAAATATTATAAAACTTGCACGTATTAAGAGTAAGCGAAATCTTAAAGATGTCGAGATCGGTATAGGATTTCACGACCTCATTTATAATAAAAATGAAGCGATCGAGGTCAAGCAATTCTGCGCAAACCATAGGCTCTCTTTTACGCTACTCCCAATGTATATTTCAAGCGTTGAAGAAAATATACTATTTCATCAGCAAAAAGATCGAATGTTAAAACATTACAGCCAGTTCATTGATATTAATCGTGAATTGGCAGCGATGAAGACTGCGAAACGGGCAGATAAGTGTCAATACCGAAGAAGCATTATTGTGGTTAGTTTTAATGGAGATCTGGTGCGCTGTTGTGGCGTCTATGGATCAAATTATTTTATGGGGAGTATACTTAACCATAGGATCAGGGACGTCCTTAAAATAAAATCCCCAATATGTGAGTCTTGTATAAAAACACCTATGAGCTGGAGGTAACGTATGGCATCCTTAAGGAAAAAGTTAAGAAAATTATTCGGTAAAGAGAAAAAGCCGGAGGGGCATTACTGGGAGTACTATAACCGCGTTAATCTAATCGCGCAGGAGATAAAGGCACTGGGTATTCATGGATGTAGTGTCCTTGATGTCGGCGGGATTAAATCTAATAACATTCTTAAACAGTTTGGTATCGAAAACGTTACGACGCTCAATGTATCCGGTGATGCCGATATTACAGCGAGTGCTCACAAGATTCCTCTCGACGATAGATCATTCGATATAGTTTGTTGTATCGATACCCTCGAACATATTCCTCGAGTTATGCGCGACGATGTCGTTAACGAGTTGATACGACTTGCAAAGACAGCAGTATTTATCATTGCGCCTATTGATACCGAAGAAAATAGACGTGCCGAGGCTCTGGTACTACAGTATCTGCCCACAAGCGGTTACATAAAAGATCATTGCGAACACGGGTTGGTCGATTTCGATCATATACGAACTATGCTGACAAAGTGTAGTCAAGTCAGCGCGCTCAAGACGATCAAAGAGGTCAATTTAGACAATCTTATGTTTTGGGTACTTGCAATGATCGGAGATAAAGCAAATATTTCACGCCTATATCAGGATATCTATTTTCTCGAAAACAGATATTGTCCTCGCCGCAAGGCATTGCTAGTCTACAAAGCATAAGTAGGAATAGCGGGTTATGAAAATTAAGAAAGTAATAAATAAGCTACGGGATTCAATATTGCATTACATAAGCCGGAAGAATCACACTTATTATTATGAGGACTTCATCAGGGTGTATCCGGATGGTATAAATTTTGATAAATATGGCAGACATAAGAAAGCAACTAAGGATGATATTATAAATTTTACCAATCATTGTAAATTCTATAAGTTTGCTGCACAGTTTGTAAAAAACAAAGTTGTGTCTGATATAGGATGCGGCTCAGGATACGGATGCCAGATTATCAAAGAATCAAATGCTGCACTTGTATATGGCGCAGACATATCAAAGCCAAGCATAGAATTTGCGCAAGCCAGATATGGTAAGTATGCAGAATTTAGCATCCAGGGCATAACGGATTTGAAAAGCTACGAAAGTCATTATTTCGATGTGACTATATGCAGCGAAGTGTTAGAGCACATCAAGGAGTATCAAAAAGAAGACTGCGCTATTAAAGAATTGAAGAGGGTCACAAAAGAAGGTGGCATTATCATTATAGGAACGCCCAATACGGAAATGCTAGATAATCACGGTTTTTCCTATAATGAAATCAGGTCTCTTTTAACCAATAATTTTAATAAATTCTGCATTTTCGAGAATGCGTTAGTTCCTTACTCGAATAATAAAAAGTTATGGAATGAACGACTATCATCCAACAATGTCGGTGTAATAGTTTCGCAGAACCTAAGCTTTGATGAAATGGTGCTCCCTAAAGGGGTAAGCCCAGAGACTAAAAAAGGGGTACTCCCGGGTGCTTTTAATATTTTGGGTTTGGAAATTAATACCTCTTTATTGCATAATACGCACTCGTGGATTATCGTCGCGATCAATTAGAGAATACCGTGATTGTATAAATAAGTGCCATGCTCACAGGTGCCACCCTTCAAGATAGAAGTATTTTAGACGTTTCTCTCGGAGCCACCCCAGTAAGTCATAACACGTAATCCAAATCTCCCCTCGCCAATAACCTTCACCCGCCCACACTTCGCCACACACATAAATCACTCACCATCATCGCTCAGGTACGGGACATTGGCTCGACCCGAGTCTCACGGGCCCCTGGAGAAAGCGGCTTTTTGCGCACCGGTGACCTTAAGAGGTGATCGCTCTTGGACTCTGGTAGCGCAAAGAAGGGTGGGGGTACGATGTATCTTCCCATTCCCATCTTGGCGTAAGATTTTTATTGAAATAGCCTTAATAGTTTGCTATGATTTTACAGTGTTCTTTAAATATATGGGTCTTTGTTTTAAAGTTGAATGAGGTTTATAAGTAAAGCATTAGGACGATGAAGCCCGCCTCGCAACAATGAGGCAGGGCTGTTTTTTTATTATAAAAAATGGGGGGATAAAGTGGTTTACGGACTTACGGTATTTGAACAGTTTGCAATTTGGGGCGTTCTCGGGATATCAGTCATTGGGTTACTCTACGCGCTTTTCTTACGTAAAGAGATACTTGCCGAGGATAAAGGTTCTCCAAAGATGATAGAGGTATGGAATGCGATCCGCGAGGGCGCCGACACATATTTAAAAAAACAGTTAGTCACTATCCTGCCCCTTATAGGTGTACTTACGTTTGCGCTCTTCCTCTCAGTCTATGTGGTACCTCCGTCTGTGGAAGCCATGCAGAGGTTTGCCGGACAGTCCGAATCGCAAGTCCGTTTCATAATCGGTATAGGCAGAGCGCTTGCCTTCATCATGGGCGCTATATTCTCCCTATTAGTAGGACAGCTTGGCATGCGCATGGCAGTTCAGGCCAACGTACGCGTGGCTCAGGCTGCAAAAAAGTCTTTTGCGGATGCTCTCAGGATCGCTTATAGGGCCGGCACCGTAACGGGTATGCTGACCGATGGCTTGGGCCTATTCGGCGGCACGATAATATTTATTATATTCGGGATTGCCGCTCCGGATGCGCTGTTAGGATTTGGCTTCGGTGGAACTCTTTTGGCGCTCTTTATGAGAGTCGGTGGAGGCATCTATACAAAGGCCGCAGACGTAGGAGCGGATCTGGTAGGAAAAGTAGAGCATAACATACCTGAAGATGATCCGCGCAACCCCGCAGTCGTAGCAGATCTGGTCGGTGACAATGTTGGTGATTGCGCCGGAATGGCAGCTGACATATTTGAATCATACGAGGTCACTATCGTTGCGGGGCTAATACTAGGTCTTGCGTTATACCATATAACCCATAGGCTTGAGTGGATAGTCTATCCGCTACTCGTTCGCGGAATAGGCGTGCTCTGTTCAATCGTAGGTACGTATGCCGTTAAAAGCGACCCTAACGAGAAAAAGGGAAACGCAATGAAGGCCATATTCAAGGGGTTCCTGACGTCGGCCGCGATCTCTGTCGTCTTATTCGGTATTCTTGCCTTCCTGTATATGAATAAGGTGCCGGGCGGCTGGTGGAGGCCATTTTTGGCTACCGCAGTCGGAGTATTGTTAGCTATCATGATCGACAGGCTCACTGAATATTTTACCGGAACTGAAGGCGCGCCTGTCAGAGAAATACGAAAATCTACAAAAACCGGCGCCGCAACCACTATATTATCCGGAATAGCGGTCGGTTATGAATCATCGGTATGGTCCATATTATTGATATCGGCCACGATATTCAGTTCAATTATGATATTTGGGACGATGCCCGGTGTTGGAGGCACTGAGAGAATAGCATATATACTCTATGGAGTAGCAATGACGGGAATAGGTATGCTAACGCTTACGGGCAATAACGTAGCCATGGATTCATTCGGACCGATAGCCGACAATGCAAATGGAATAGGCGAGATGGCATGGCACGGTCAGACCGACAAAGAGACGCTCGATGCCAGACGAATAATGGCCGATCTCGATGGTGTGGGGAACACGACTAAAGCCATTACTAAAGGTGTCGCGATAGGATCGGCTGTCATAGCCGCCGTAGCGCTATTTGGATCATACATGGTCGATGTGAGCAGAGTTCAGATGGCAATGGGGGTCCCTCTTGCGGAAAGATTATCATCGATAGGTATAAGGGTCTCAGTGCCCCAGGTATTTATAGGAATGCTTATAGGGGGCGCGCTTCCATGGTTATTCTCAGCGTTCTCTATCCAGGCTGTCAGCCGCGCTGCAGCGCTGATAGTAGAAGAGGTGAGAAGACAGTTTAAATTGGGTGTGCTGGAAGGTAAGGTAAAGCCGGACTATAGGCAGGCTGTTGCCATTTCGACTGTAGCGGCTCAGAAAGAGCTGATAAGTCTGGCTATAATTTGCATAGTAACACCGATATTGGTAGGTACAGTATTGCAGGTAGAAGCCCTCGGCGGATTCCTGGCCGGAATAATACTTTCAGGGCAGCTTTTAGCCGTATTCATGTCGAACGCAGGCGGCGCCTGGGATAACTGTAAGAAAACAATCGAGGATGAGGTTAAGGATGTTTGTCTTAACACCGGCAAGGGTTCCGAGAGGCATAAGGCAGGCGTCGTAGGTGACACGGTCGGAGACCCTCTTAAAGATACTGCGGGTCCTGCGCTTAATCCGATGATTAAGGTAGTTAATCTGGTATCGGTTATTATTGCGCCTATAGTAGTTCAATACAATCATCTTGGTTTTAAGGCGTGGGTTGTAATCTCTTTAATCTGCCTGGTGCTTATATGGGCTATATGGCAGAGTAAGAGACCAGTACCCGAGGCAGCACCATCAACTACAGACACAGCTTGTCATGAATAATAGTGGACTGCTATTAGCTGCAGTCTTTGTGCCCGTAATGGGCGCATTCACACTGCCCGCTATAGGGAGGATTTCCGAGCACTTAAGAAACGCGCTGGCGCTAATATTCGTATTAGCATCGCTTGTGGCCTCGGCTATGCTTGTGCCTACGGTATTGTCCGGACAGACGATAACCGTAGCCTTAGCCGGTCCGCTCGGATTTAACTTCGTATTAACTGCAGATCCTTTATCCGTCTTCATGGCAATAGTCTCATCGTTTATTAGCGTCATCATCACGATGTATTCTTTCGGATATATAAGTCATTATCCCAATCGAAATGAATACTATACGATGGTAGTCTTATTCATAGGCGCGATGATGGGACTCGTCTTCTCCTCAAATCTAATCCTTCTATATATATTCTGGGAGATAACCGCTATAGCAAGCTGGCGCCTTATAGGCTTTTTCAGGGAGAAACAGCATGTTATTAAGGCTGATAAAGCGTTTATGGTTACTATCTTTGGCGCCCTGGCAATGTTATTTGGCTTCATATTGCTATATGCCGAGACCGGATCATTCGATCTGGCCGTCATAAAGGGATATTTCGGAGTAAACCCGATATCCAACTGGATAGTCCTCCTTATACTGCTGGGGATACTTTCGAAGTCGGCAACTCTTCCGTTTCATACGTGGCTACCCGATGCCGGCGTTGCGCCATCGCCCGTGACAGCACTGCTTCACGCCGCCGTCCTGGTAAAAATAGGAGTTTATGTATTTGCCAGGCTTTTCGTCATGACGCTTCCAATAGCCGCTATATGGCACACGGTCGTACCGATCATTGCCTCCGCCAGCGCGCTAATCTCTGCAGGCGCCGCATTAATCGAAACCGACATGAAGAGAATAATAGCGTATTCGACCATCAGTCAGATAGCTTTTATATTCCTCGGTCTTGCTGTTGGAGGTAACATAGGTATAGCGGGCGCCCTCCTATATATATTAATGCATGGCATAGCAAAAGGCGGACTTTTTCTGTGTGCCGGAATAATAGAGCACGGAACACGCACTAAAGACATTACTAAAATGGGGGGGCTATTAGCCTCTATGCCAATAACCGCCATCTCGTTCCTGTTCTGTGCATTGTCGGTAATGGGTGTACCCCCGTTCGGAGGGTTCTTCTCTAAATATATGGTAATGTCAGGCGCATTTAATCAAAACGTATGGATAGCTATGGTCTTTCTCGTTGGCGCATTCCTTACGATCATATATCTATTCAGACTATTCAACATGATCTTCATGGGTGAAGAGAAGGCGCATTCAGAGGCCGAAGGCTCGCGCGTAATGGTGGCCAGTGTAGCAATATTAGGGATCCTTTCGCTGGCTGGAGGCATCTGGATAAGCTATCCGGCCGCATACGTTCAGATAACGCTTAAGCAGATGTTGGGTATATAAAGTTATGGAAAATATTCTACTTTCACTGATATTTGTCCCGCTTCTCGCCGGATCTGTGGTATTAATTTTCCTCCGCAATTCCAAATGGCCTAAGGATATAACAGCATTACTAGTCACGTTTGCCAATCTGGTGGCCACAGCCATGATATTTAAGAGTAATTTTTCTTTCACGGTGCCTTGGGCAAGCTTCGGTTTTGAGTTTTCGCTCAGGCTATACCAATTCAGCGCCTTTATAATCCTGGCATCTGCGGGATTTGGATTTCTGATCACTCTGTATTCCGTGGCGTTCATGCGCGAGAAATCTAATTCCGGCATCTTTTTCGGCCTCCTCCTGATTTCACTATCTCTGGTCAATGGCGCAGTATTGTCGAACAATCTCGTCCTTATGCTATTCTTTTGGGAGGCCTTACTTGTTACGCTGTGGGGAATGATAGCAATAGGAAATAAGGCCGCTTATAAGACAGCTACTAAGGCCTTTATCATCGTCGGCATCAGCGATCTATGTTTGATGGCAGGCATTGCGATCTGCGGCCATATTGCAGGAACATTTACGATGTCAAATATATGTATTGGAGTTGGTGGTATAGGCGGTCTGGCATTCATATTAATGGTTATTGGCGCGATTGCTAAGGCCGGATCAATGCCATTCCACACGTGGATACCGGACGCCGCGCTTGACGCCCATTTACCTTTTATGGCCATATTGCCGGCCGCTCTTGAAAAGTTGTTGGGCATATATTTACTGGCTAGAATATCTCTGGACATGTTTAAACTTTCTCATAATTCATGGGCTAGTTATACGCTTATGACGGTCGGAGCCATCACGATATTGGGCGCGGTTCTGATGGCATTAATACAGAAGGATTATAAGAGATTATTGTCTTATCACGCCATAAGTCAGGTAGGGTATATGATACTTGGCATCGGAACGCTCGTGCCTATCGGAATAGTTGGCGGATTATTCCATATGATCAACCATGCCATGTATAAGAGTTGTTTATTCTTGACCGGGGGCTCCGTTGAAAAACAGGCCGGAACTACAGACCTGGAGAAGCTGGGTGGACTGGGCAGAATGATGCCGATTACATTTATATGTTTTATCATAACGGCTGCTTCGATATCAGGAGTACCGCCATTCAACGGGTTTTTCTCTAAAGAGCTTATATATGATGGCGCCCTGGAAAGAGGTATGATATTCTATATTGCGGCTGTGCTCGGGTCGTTCCTAACGGCGGCTTCGTTCTTAAAGCTTGGCCATGCGGCGTTTATGGGTAGGGCAAATAGGGAAGATGTTAAAGAGGCGCCCATATCAATGTTAGCGCCTATGATAACGATCGCATCCCTGTGCGTTATATTCGGATTATGGAACTCGATTCCATTAAAATATTTGATCCAGCCGATCTTAGGATCAAGGCTTGAGGATTATAACTTCGCCGGCTGGCCCACAAATACCACGATAGTATGGGTAACAATAGCAGTTCTTATTGCCGCTGTGCTTAATCATATGTATGGCGTAAAACGCACGGGCAGTGGACTTAAGGCTGTAGATCATATTCACCATGCCCCAATACTGAGCACAGTTTACGATAAGGCTGAAAGAGGAGTGCTCGATCCTTATAATATAGGGATGGGGGCAACGACCATTTTTGCTTACTGCCTGAGTACGTGCGATAAGGCTACAAATTGGATATATGATTCTTTCATCCCAACGATAACTGATTACGCATCAGCCATAATACGAGGCTTGCACGATGGAAGCGTTAAGACGTATATTATTTGGTCATTAGTAGCAACCGCGGTAGTAATATCGCTATTATTAAAATAAAGGCTGGTCGAACATATGTTATCATTACTTATATTGGTTCCGCTCATAGGAATAGTGATCCTGAACCTGTCCGCCAGAGCCCCGGCGAGAAGGCTTGCATTCTGGTTCGCTCTCCTTATTTTCATTAGCCAGATACTGTTGGCCGCCTGCCGCCATCCCGTGTTATGGAATGTCGAAATGAAGCAAATCGATACATTCTTTAAAGTCAGCCTCTCTATGGATCAAATTAGCTTCATCATGCTTCTCTGTATCGGAATAGTCTCAATAGCGAGCTTGCTCGTGGCCCGCCATACTATTTATGACGAGAAAGAGCTCTTCAAGTTCGTGAATCTGCTTATCATAACGTCAATAGGGATGAATGGAATAGTATTAGTGAAAGACATTTTCACTCTTTATATATTCCTCGAAATAACCGCACTGGCGTCATTTGTTCTGATAGCGTTAGAAAAAGATAGGAATGCAATCGAGGGATCCTTTAAATATTTGATACTCTCCGCAATAGCCACTATAATGCTGCTCACATCGATCGCGCTTCTATTTATGGTTTCAGGCAGTACATCGTTCGAAGCCATAAGGCAAGCCCTGAATTTAGCGAACAATAACATTATACTATTTGCGATCGGTCTATTCGTATGCGGACTTGCCATAAAAGGAGGGTTGGTGCCGTTTCATGCATGGGTGCCGGATGCTTATAGCTCAGCGCCGGCCGCTGTTTCTGTGCTACTGGGTGGAATAGTGACAAAGACGGTGGGCATATACACTCTTATACGTCTGCTAATCGCAGTATTTGGCTTCGATCCGTCCCTGAAAACCATTCTTTTGGCCCTGGGAGCATTATCGATAGTATTTGGAGCATTGGCCGCCATCGGACAAAATGATATGAAGAGGATGCTCGCGTATTCAAGCATAAGCCAGGTCGGCTATATTATTTTAGGTTTCGGCTGTGGAACCTTCCTGGGTATCGCAGGCGCTATATTCCACATCTTTAATCACTCCATATTTAAGTCGCTTCTATTTGTGAATTCGGCCGCGGTTGAGACGAGGCTCGGCACCACGGATATGAATAAGATGGGTGGGCTATCATCCAAAATGCCCATAACCGGCACAACGTCGGTAATAGGTATGCTTTCGGCCGCAGGAGTGCCGCCTTTAGCGGGATTCTGGTCAAAGCTAATGATAATAGTAGCGTTATGGCAATCCGGCAGTAAAACATATTCTTTTATAGCGATAATGGCCAGTGTAATCACTTTGGCTTATCTGCTAATTATGCAAAGAAAAGTATTCTTCGGAAAGCTATCCATTGAGAACGAGAATATCGACGAGGCCAGAATAGGTATCTCGACTGCATCGATCATGCTCGCGGTAATAATAATCGGCTCAGGCGTATTTTTCCCGTTAGTATTCAATAAATTCATAGCGCCAATACAGGAGCTTATAATTAGGTGATCTCTCATATCTCTATAAATACGCTACTTCTACTGGTTATGCTTATCGCGGTTCTTTGGACGGTAATGGGCAGAAGTCTGCTTAAGGCGACGATAGGCCTCGCACTTACCAGCGCCGTCGTAACCATTCTTATGTTTAGATTAAACTCGCCTCTGGCAGCGGTATTCGAGCTCTCCGTCTGTACCGGCCTGATAACCGTCGTATTTGTCAGCACGATAAGCCTTACTAAACCTCTTACGAATAAAGAGATTGTGGAGTTATCAAAAGAGAGAAATAAGAGATTTGGCTATCTTCCCATATTATTGATCGTAATTAGTATTGCGCTCACGTTTATAAGGATTCGAAATAATATAATAATCCCACCGGTAACGACACCCGAGCTTGATGTGAGGCGCGTAATGTGGGATATGCGCCAACTCGATATGTTGGGGCAGATAATAGTAGTCATCATAGGAGCCCTGGGGGTCGTAATACTATTTGAGGAGAGAAGAAGAGATGAGTGGTGATTACTGGCAAATATTTCTAACATTCGGCTTCTTTATAATTTTGACGTTCGTCTGCGGACTTTACTGCATGCTGGTCTCTCGCAATATTATACGCGCCATAATAGGCCTTGAGCTACTGATAAAAGCAGTTACGCTTCTGATGATACTGGTAGGTTATGTCTCGGGCCGTACTTCGGTGACGCAGGCTATGGTCATAACTATAATAGTCATAGAGGTCGTGGTTGCCGTTGTTGCCGGAGGTATTGCATTAAGATCATTTAGATATAACGATAATCTCGATATACGAGGACTTAAAAGGCTGAAGGGGTAGCAGATGAATAATATAATATTCACACCTCCGGTATGTTTCATAATAGTATTGGCGATAGTTTCGCTCTTTTCCGGAATCTTATCTAATATTTCGTTCAGATCTAAGAACCGCGCGGCCGATATAGGGACATCTTACGCCTGCGGTGAGGACGTAAAGACGCATCTCATGCAACCCGACTATAGCCAATTCTTTCCGTTTGCGTTTCTATTTACAGTACTGCACGTCGTAGCGCTGACCATAGCTACGATTCCGGTCGAAACGATGAACTCTTTTGCTATCGCATTAATATATCTCGCAGGCGCGCTCGCAGGGCTTACCATTCTTTTCAGGAGATGATATGAATATCGTTGATAAGATAGTTAACTGGTCCAGGATAAAGTCACCATGGATAATCCATTTCAATACCGGCGCCTGTAACGCATGTGATATTGAAATAGTGGCCGCATTGACGCCGACGTATGATGTGGAGCGCTTCGGGATCCAGATTAAAGGCGCGCCTAAACATGCCGACGTCCTGGTCTGCTCCGGCCCCGTTACCAGACAGACGAGAGATCGGTTAAAGAGAGTATACGACCAGATGGCTGAGCCAAAGTTTGTAATAGCCGTAGGGAGCTGTTCATGCTCAGGTGGAGTATTTGACGGATGTTACAGTGTTGAGTCAGGGATAGATGCAGTCATCCCTGTCTCTGCCTATATACCCGGATGTCCGGCCAGTCCTAAAGCTATAATTGATGGTGTCGTTAAATTATTGGCAAGTTTGGAAGAGAGCGAGAAGAAATCCGATGAGTAAAGAAGATGAAATAGTCCAAAGCCTCACGAGCGAGTTTCCGCTTTTACAGGATAAGGCTAAAGTTCAGCGCATCAGAAGGGTCGTGGCCGACGTTACACCCGATAAATTCGAACAAGTCTTTGCTTATGCTAAGGATAATCTGGGATTTTCTGTACTCTGCACGATAACAGGCTTAGACGAGGGTTCTACTCTCGGCTTCATATATCATATGTCTCGCACCGACGGAATTACTTTCAGCCTTAAGTACTCCGTACCCAAAGACAAGCCCGTAATTAATTCCATATTGCAATATTTTACAAATGCAGATATTTATGAGCGGGAACTGGAAGATTTACTGGGGGTGAAGGTTGAAGGGCTTCCGGAAGGTAACCGTTACCCGCTTCCCGACGATTGGCCGAAAGGCGAACATCCTCTCAGGAAGGATTGGAAGCCTAAGGGCGCGAAAATCGATACTGCAGAAACTCAGGTTAAGGAGGCGAAATAATATGCGTAAAGTAGTAATACCTATAGGCCCACAGCACCCTGCATTAAAAGAGCCGGAAAGCTTTAGCGTTACATTGAGCGGTGAAAGAATAATGGCATTCAGCGCACGGCTCGGGTACAATCATCGCGGTATAGAAAAGGCCTGCGAGGAGAGAACATACCTGCAGGATGTCTATCTTATTGAGCGCATATGCGGCATATGTTCACATACCCATTCTACATGCTTTGTTCAGGCTGTTGAGGAGATAGCCGGGTTGCAGGTTCCGAAGAGGGCTCTTTATATCCGCTCCATCATAGGCGAACTCGAAAGAATACACAGCCATTTATTATGGCTGGGTGTTGCAGGACATGAAGTAGGATTCGACACACTGCTTATGTACACATGGCGCGATCGCGAAGTCGTCATGGATATACTCGCGGAGCTTACCGGAAATCGTGTTAACTATGGCATAAACCTCATCGGAGGAGTTAAGAGAGATCTTGAAAAACAGCACATAACAGATATATTAAAATCTGTAGATATACTCGAAGAGAGGACTAAATATTACATCCAGGTCTGTAAAGAAGAGTCCACTTTAATACAGAGATTATCAGGCGTGGGAGTTCTCTCTCATAATGATGCGCTATCGCTGGGCGCCGTGGGTCCGACCGCTCGCGCTTCTGATGTCGCAAGGGACACCAGAGCCGATGATCCGTATGCTGCTTACGACGAACTTGATTTTAAGATAGTGACGGACGACCATAACGATGTCTATGGCAGGACGCTCGTGAGATTGGGCGAGCTGATGGAGTCATACCGCCTGATACGCACGGCTATAAAGAACCTGCCGGAAGGGCTCATTTCTGTTAAAGCCCCCCGAAAGATACCCGTAGGTGAGGCCTTCAGCCGTTATGAAGCTCCCAGGGGTGAAGATGTCCATTATGTGAAATCGAACGGTACCGACAAGCCCGAGAGAGTAAAAGTCAGGGCTCCGACTTTAGCAAACGTACAGACTGTCGCTAAGATGCTTGAAGACGGCCAGCTTGCGGATCTTCCGATAGTGATCGCCGCCATTGATCCGTGTTTCTCTTGTACAGACAGGCTTATAAGTGTTAATAGTTCTAAGAGCGAAACTCTTGGCAGTATGAAGTGGGAAGACCTCCGCTTGTATGGTATCGAATGGCACAGATCCAAAGGAATGGACTTCTCCGCCATTAATAAAAAACTTGCTGAAAGGTTATAAATGTTAATCAGTATATTTAATCTTCTGGTTTTTCCCGGAATTATTTTTCTTGGCGTAGCCGGCATGTCAGCGGAGTTTATAGATAGGAAGCTGTATGCGAGGATGCAAAACCGCACAGGGCCGCCATGGTTTCAGCCATGGGCTGATTTTATTAAACTCGTTTCAAAGGAAGACGTGGTACCTACGGAAGCTAATCCCAGAATGTTTAGGGCGATGCCTATATTCGCGCTGACTTCGACCATAACAGCTTCGTTCTATATACCATTATGGAGCACACATGCGCTATATTCATTCAATGGAGATCTCATCGTAACTATATATTTACTGACGATACCGACTCTCACATATTTTTTGGGCGGATGGTACTCGACGTCTCTCTACTCTAAGATCGGAGCCATCAGATCGCTTACTCAGCTATTTGCTTACGAGGTACCTCTTTTAATGTGCATATTGGCTCCGGCGCTACTGGCCAACACGTGGTCGCTTAGCGAAATGGCCAAATTTTACAGCCACCATCACTGGTATTGGATGTTCAATCTTTTAGGATTCGCGATATCCCTTATAGCCCTCCTGGGGAAATTAGAGAAGGTGCCATTCGATATACCCGAAGCCGAGACAGAAATAGTCGGAGGCACATTCACCGAATACAGCGGAAGATTATTGGCAATGTTTAAGCTTTCAATCAATATCGAAACTATCGTCGGAGCCTCGCTGGTATCCGCTGTCTATCTGCCGTTTGGGTTACAACTGACACCCGCGCTCGGAATTTTATTATATGTGGGAAAGCTTCTATTTATCATCTCTATACTATCCTTATCACGCACTATATTCGCCAGATTCAGAATGGATCAAATGGTTGAGTTCTGCTGGAAAATAGTTTCACCGCTTGCGTTTCTTCAGATGCTCATATGTCTGATCTTAAAAGGGGTGCTTGCGATATGATAAGGCCAGGCAAGATGTTGGTACAAGTATTGCAATCTCTCTTTAAGAAGTCCGCCACGTCGCAATACCCGTTTAAAAAGAGCGAGATGCCGGCTCATTACAGGGGAAAAATAAATTTTCACCCGGAGCTATGTATAGGATGTAAGATGTGCGAAAGGGATTGCCCGTCCAATGCCATTAAGATAGTGAAAGTGGGTGATAAGAAATTTGAGGCGCAGTTTGACCTGGCCAAATGTATATACTGCGCCCAGTGCGTAGACTCTTGCATAAAGAAAGCGCTGGAATCCACTAAGGAATTCGAACTCGCAGTTCTCGATAAGAATAAACTTAAGGTGACATTCTGTGCGGACGTTAAAAAAGATACTGACAAATAGGCTGTCGGGTTCGGATAGGATAGCAGTGCTTGCTATCGGCTCCACGCTTAGAGCCGATGATATTGCAGGAATGCTGGCGGCAGAAGATCTTAAGAAGATCCTGAAAAAGCAAAAGAAGCGCAGTTCCGTAAAGATATTTTTTGGAGAGACAGCTCCTGAAAATCTCACCGGTGAAATAAAGAAGTTCAAACCCTCACATATAATCCTCATCGATACCCTTGACGGCGGCAAAAAAGCCGGATCCGTATACCTGTTTAAGCCCGAGGAGGTAGCGGAAGGGGCATCATTCTCCACACATAAAATACCGGCCAAGATACTTATAGACTATTTAACGGTGTCATGCGGCTGCGGTTCAACTATAATAGGTATCCAGCCTAAAAACATAGACTTCGGTAAAAAGATCTCTAAGAGTGTGGAGGTATCAGCGAAGAAAGTAGCCGCTACGGTTGCTAAGGCAATACGCTAAATGAGCGACAAAGACATGTTTAAATGGATCCGGACGGCCGGTCTTCTCGGTATAATTCCTCTGGTCTTAGCGGGGGGGCCTCTTGGTGGGTATTTGGTCGCGGAGATTCTTATAAAAAAGATGCACTTTCCCGGATATACAGCTATAATATTGGTTGTGCTGGGTTTCGTTGCCAGCATCCAGGAGATCGTGAAGATAATTAAAATTACATTGAAGTCCGAGGAATAGTGATGAACAATGTGGTGAGGAAGGTGATGAAATTCTCATATTTGATCGGATCTGTCATTGCCGGAATAGTCCTTCTGCAGAAAGACCTCGCCTGGGCATCAGGTTTTATGATAGGCGTCATATGGTGTGTTATAAATTTCGCTTTAACGGTGGGATTGTTCGAAATTGCTATGCTGCGGAAAGATCCAAAGGGAGTAAAATTTTCTCTCATAATTAAATTTCCTGTGCTATATTTAATAGGTTTCTTTATACTGATTTCAAAATTATTTCCGATCATGAGTATTTTATCCGGAGTAGGTGTGGCCTTGTTAGTAATAGGGGTGGTAAATATATGGCCGAAGCGGGCGTAGCGCATAGTGAGCTTCCTAATTTAGTAAGCATCATTTGCGACCATTTTAAAGATATTCCTATCTTCCGGAGCCTGGCGCATTATGATTCCGTAATATTTTCTATTATCTCAATATGCGCAATATCACTTTTAACCATCTTCGCATCACGTCAACTTAAGATGATACCCGGGAGGCTGCAATCCGCATTCGAAATGATAGCCGGAGGCCTCGACGCATTTGTCTGCGGCATACTGGGTCCTAAGGGAAGGCGTTTCACGCCGTTCATTGGCACGCTCTTCGTCTATATATTATTTATGAACCTCATAAGCCTGGTTCCTTTTATGAAAGCCCCGACGTCCAGTTGGTCAGTAACCCTCGCTCTCGCCATATGCGTATTTATATATCTTCAATACACCGGATTTAAGGAGCTGGGTTTTTTCGGATTCATAGATCATCTCCTTGGCAATCCCAGGGGGGTTCTCGCGGCTTCGGTCGTGATACCCATACTAATGTTTTTCCTTCATACGATAGCGGAGTTGATCAGGCCTATAAGCTTATCACTGCGTCTGCGTTCCAACATATGGGGGGATGATATGTTATTAACCATCCTGGCAGGGTTCGGGCTTAAAGGCATTCCGCTCCTGCTCTTCAATACTTTATTGGCTCTGTTGGCCGCGGTGGTACAGGCGTGCGTCTTCTGTCTTTTAACTACGATATATTTTGCGTTGGTGTTAACCCATGAAAACGAAAAAAAGGAGGTAGGTCATGGAGTATAAAGCAATGTTGGCATTCGGGCTTCCCATAGGGTTGGGAATAGCGGCTTTCGGATCGGCTATAGGGCTCGGTAAAGCGGTCGCATCGGCAATGGAGGCTACCGGCAGACAGCCTGAAGCATCCATGAAGATACTTATTAACATGGCTACAGGCTGCGCATTTATCGAGGCTATAACAATATACGCGCTCGTCTTCGCGTTCAGTCTGTCAGGTAAGATCTAAAGGAGCTGTAATACCCAATGGGACTTCTTAGTCTTCTTAACACAAATGAGCTAGTTGCTCAGATCATATGTTTTTTGATCCTGCTGGCGATAATGCGAAAATTTTTGTGGAAAAGATTCCTTGGTATACTCGATAAGCGTAAAGAGACAATATCTTCAGAATTGAAGGTTGCCGAGGACGCTAAAGATACTGCCATGAAGTTAAAGCACGATTACGAGATAAGGCTCTCCGAGATAGAGGCGGAGAGACAGGTGAAGATCCGCCAGGCCGCCGATGAGGCCCGTAAAGTTGCCGATGGAATTATAGCAAAAGCTGAGGCCGACGGCGAAAAGCTTCTCGAAAAGGCCAGATTCAGCCTCAAGGACGAAATTGCCCGGGCAAGAGAAGTGTTAAAAAACGATGTAGTAGATATTGCGATACGGGCTGCCGAAAAGGTTATAGAGGAGAGGCTTTCGGAAGAGAGTGACAAGCGTATAGTTGAGGACTTCATTGAGGAAATCGGTAAAAAGTGATAAACGAAGAGATAGTATCGAAAAGATATGCCGATGCATTTCTGGCTTGCGCCAGGGAGACTATCGGGTTCGATAAGGCTTTGGATGAGCTGCAGAGAGCTAAGCGCATAATACGCGATAATCCCGATATTAAGGAGTTCTTCGAGCACCTCGAGATAACAAACTCCGAGAAGATCGAAATGGCAGATACGGTATTTAAGGACGATTTTTTAGACGAGACGAGACATTTTCTGCAGCTACTTATTAAAAAAAAGCGCATAAATCTGTTTGTAGATATAGCCGAATACGCGCGAATACATTATGCGCATGGCGTAGAGGTTGACACTCTCCTTAAGACCAGTTATCCTCTTGAGACAGGGACGATTCAGAGAATAAAAGATACACTGGAAGCGCGCATAAACAAAAAGATCCATCTGTATATTCAGCTCGATGCGGATCTTGTCGGTGGAGTATGCGCCCAGATCGGAAATATTATCATAGATGGCTCCGTCAAGCGGCGCCTATTGGACGTGAAAGAGAAGCTTGCCATACTAGAGGTGGAATGATATGCCGTTAAAACCAGATGAAGTAACATCGATTATTAAAAGGGAATTAGAAAAGTATAAGACCCGGCTAAGGGTAGAGTCGGTCGGGACGGTATTGCAGGTGGGGGATGGAATCGCGCTAGTCTACGGCCTGGATGATGTTATGGTAGGTGAGATAGTCACCTTTAAGGATACGACCAAGGGTATCGTATTTAACCTGGAAGAGGACAACGTAGGAATTGTAATATTGGGGTCTGAAAAAGATATACGTGAAGGTGATATCGTCAAGCGCACAGGCAATATTGCGCAGGTACCTGTCGGTGAGGCGCTTCTCGGAAGAGTTATAAATCCTCTGGGAGTTCCCATTGACGGTAAGGGACCGATAGGAACCAATAAGCACAGGGCGCTGGAGACGAGATCCCCCGGGGTGACGGACAGACAGCCGGTAACTCAGCCGTTATACACCGGCATAAAAGCTATTGACTCGATGATACCGATAGGCAGAGGACAACGCGAGCTTATTATTGCGGATCGACAAACCGGTAAAAGCGCCATAGCAATCGATACGATAATTAATCAAAAGGGTAAAGGCATATACTGTATTTATGTGGCCATCGGTCAGAAAATGTCGAGCATAGTCTCTGTAGCCGAAACGCTAAAACAATATGGCGCCATGGACCATACGATAATAGTAAGCGCTTCATCACGCGCTTCGGCCTCACTCCAGTATATAGCCCCATACGCAGGTTCAGCTATTGCCGAAGAGTTCATGTATATGGGGAAAGATGTACTGATAGTTTACGATGACCTTTCAAAGCATGCTCAGGCCTACAGACAGCTTTCACTTCTATTGAGAAGGCCGCCGGGGCGGGAGGCTTATCCGGGCGATATATTTTATCTTCATTCGCGGTTACTAGAGAGAGCGGCAAAGCTCAGCGATAAGCTGGGAGGCGGCTCCATCACAGCGCTTCCTATTGTTGAGACTCAGGCTGGAGATATAACCAGCTATATACCGACGAACGTCATCTCTATAACGGATGGTCAAATTTATCTTGAGAATGACTTGTTCTACGCCGGTACGCGCCCGGCGATCAACGTCGGATTATCGGTCTCAAGGGTCGGTGGCAATGCCCAGGAGAAAGCTATGAAACAGGTGGCAGGCAGGCTGAGGCTGGACCTTGCCCAATACAGAGAGCTTATAGCGTTTACTCAGTTCGGATCTGAACTTGACAAAGCCACGCAGGCACAGTTGCATCGCGGCGAACGCATGGTGGAAATTTTGAAGCAAGGCCAATATGAGCCCCTGTGCCTGGGTAAACAGGTAATGATAATATATGCCGCTACCAACGGGTTCCTGGACGATATTAAGGTAGATTCTGTCAGAAAATTCGAAATGGAATTCTACAAATATATCGATTCGGCCCATCCCGATATTGAAAGCGAAATTGAATCGAAGAGAGTCCTTGACGATGCGCTTAAAGAGAGGCTGAATAAAGCTATAGAATTTTTTAAGGCCCAATTCGGATATATCTCTAAATGATACAGATCCATAATCTGCGCCAGATAAAGAATCGGCTAAAATCTATCGGGAATACCCGAAAGATAACCAGGGCTATGGAGATGGTCTCTGCATCGAAATTAAGCAAAGTTAAATCCTCTTTCTTTCTGTCGAAGCCATATATCGACGCAATGCAGACCATGCTTTATGACATAATTTCTGACTCACCCGGAATTAAAAATGACTTGATAGAAAAAAGAGAAAACATAAAAAATATAACTCTTTGCGTTATGACATCTGACACCGGTCTCTGCGCCACATATAATGATAACGTGATAAAATGTGCCGAACGATTTCTAAGCGCTCGCTCCGGCTCCACCGTTAAAATCGTGGCGATAGGCAGGGAAGGCTATAATTATTTTCGAGTCAAGGGGCATACCGTATCAAACCGTTATTTGGATCTATACGGGCGGTATTCACCCGAAGTTTCCGATGAAATCGCGGCTAAGCTTGTCGAGATGTACGTAGGTGGCTTCACGGATGAGGTCTATATCACCTACACAAATTTTAGATCGTCCCTGAGGCATATTCCCGTAGTGGAGAAGCTCCTTAACATAGAGCCCGTTGCCGGAGAGCGAAAACATTATACTTTTGAACCATCGGCGCAGGCATTAATAGTTTCTATTACATCCAGCTTTATAGCCCAAAAGGTTCGCACGATCATGTTGGAGGCATTCACCTCCGAGCACTCGGCGCGCATGTTAGCTATGAAGATGGCAACGGATAACGCCGACGAACTTACGGAGCAGTTAACGCTGGCTCGTAACAAGGCGCGACAGTTTGCAATCACTAAAGAAGTATTGGAAATAGCGGCTTCGGCAGAAGCATTGAAAGGATAACCATGGTAGAAGGAAATATTATTCAAGTTATTGGGCCTGTGGTCGATATCAGGTTTCCGGAATCTGAGACGCCCGAAATATTCAGCGCTATCAAGATCGAGTACCCTGAGCATAAAATAGATTTAACACTGGAAGTAGAGCAGTTGATCGGAAATAATACCGCGCGCTGTATCTCTATGGGGCCGACGGACGGCCTGGTACGAGGAATGAAGGCTATGGCTATGGGCGAGCCCATAAAAGTACCGGTAGGCGAGCAGACGCTGGGTAGGGTATTCAATCTGCTGGGAGAACCTATAGATGGTCTGGGTCCGGTGCCAAATCCGGAAAGGCGTAACAGTATTCATAGACAGCCGCCGTCATTTCAGGAGCAGCTTCCCGTATCAGCCATGCTGGAGACCGGCATTAAGGTCATAGACTTACTGGCGCCGTATCCAAAGGGTGGAAAGATAGGCTTATTCGGCGGCGCAGGCGTAGGAAAGACCGTCATAGTTATGGAGCTTATACGGACTATCGCAAGTGAGCACTCGGGAGTATCCGTGTTTGGTGGAATCGGCGAGCGGACCAGGGAGGGTAATGACCTTTGGCTTGAACTTAACAGGTCCGGGGTTTTAAAAAAGACAGCTTTGATATTTGGAGAGATGAGCGAGCCGCCCGGCGCGCGTTTCAGAGTCGGGTTATCGGCCTTAACTGTTGCCGAACATTTCCGCGACGAGGAGGGAATGGATGTACTGCTCTTCATCGACAATATCTACAGATATGTCCAGGCCGGTAGTGAAGTATCGACGCTTCTGGGAAGAATGCCATCAGCCGTCGGATACCAGCCGTCTTTAGGGACTGAAATGGCACAGCTTCAGGAACGTATAGTATCCACTAAGCGCGGATCGATAACGTCGGTCCAGGCGGTGTATGTACCCGCTGACGATATCACCGATCCGGCACCGGCAACCACATTCTCGCATCTTGACGCCAAGATGGTCCTGTCGCGGCAGATATCGGAACTGGGTATCTATCCTGCCGTAGACCCGCTGGATTCTACGTCGAAGATACTCGAACCTAAGATAGTCGGTGAAGAGCATTATAATACCGCCGTGAATACACAAAAAGTTCTTCAGAGATATAAAGACCTGCGTGATATCATCGCGATATTAGGCATAGATGAATTATCAGAAGATGACAAACTGCTCGTGGCCCGCGCAAGGAAGATCCAGAAGTTTTTTTCCCAGCCATTCTTCGTTGCCGAAGCATTTACCGGCATTAAGGGAAGATATGTAAAACTTGCCGATACTATTAACGGATTTAAACTAATCCTGGAGGGGAAACTGGACCATCTTCCGGAGCAGGCATTCTACATGGTTGGAACTATCGAAGAGGCTATGGCTAAGGCAGAAAAGATCAAAGACGGATATTAGACTATGGCTCTATTTCACCTGACAATATTATCAAGCCAGCGGAAGATATTTGAAGGAGATATTCAGTCCCTGGTCGCACCGGGGGAGATCGGATATTTTGGAGTACTCGCAAACCATGCTCCGTTCATATCCGGCCTTATACCCGGGATGATATCACTACATGATCCATCCGGGAATATCAAGACCTTCGATTCAAAATCAAACGGATTTTTTGAAGTCTTTAGGAATAAAGCGATAATGCTATTAGATAAGGATATATCCGGTGAAGTACACTAAAGGTAATGTGGGAAGAATATTCCTGGTGAAATTCACCGATGATGATGTATTGCTCGATGAGCTCGATAAGCTATCGCGTAAAGAGCGGATCAAAACCGCGACGCTCGTTTTTATAGGCGCGCTAAAGAAGGGCGACCTGGTAACAGGCCCTAAAAAATGCGTTATACCACCGGAGCCGAACTGGGTAGGGTTTAATGACGGCTGGGAGGTTATGGGCATTGGCACTATATACACCAACTCAAAAGGTCCTCAGATACATATTCACGCATCAATGGGGAAAAAGCTTAAGACCCTGACCGGATGCGTCCGCAAGAAATCGAAGGTCTTCCTTGTAATAGAAGCTGTTGTATTCGAATTAAAGGGCGTGAAGGCAACGAAAGATATCGACCCCGAAACCGGCTTGAATCTGCTGAAGATATTGTAGGGTGAGATTTTGAAATCTCTAACTATGAAATATAAGCTAATAGTATTCGATATTGACGGCACAATAACCCGCCACATAAGTTCATGGCGCTATATCCATGAAAAACTCCAGCTCTGGACCAACCGCGCATTCCGTTACCAGGAAGACTTCTTCGCCGGCAAGATTTCTTACAGAAAGTTCTGCGAACTCGATGCGGCACACTGGAAGGGAATGAAGATATCCAGATTACGCTCCATATTTAAGGACGTGCGCTATTCTCATAACGCGGTTCGGTCAATCGCGAGGCTAAAGAAGAGCGGTTTTAAATTAGTTGCGGTTTCTACGGGACTACAGTTTATGGCGGATCGGGTCAGAAAAGAATTGAAATTTGACTATGCAATCTCTAATCGCTTATCATCCAGAAGCGGCAAGCTGACGGGTAGTGTGAAGATCAATCTGGAGCATGGCGCAAAACATACCGTCCTCGCTGGAATATATAGAAAGTTTGGAGTTAAGCCGCGCGAAGTTATCAGTGTGGGCGACAGCGAAGGAGACATACCTCTGGCAAAAAACTCCGGGTATTCTATAGCATTTAATTCATCCAGCCCCGATTTATCTAAGATCGTAGACTATAATTGCAAATCTAAAGACTTCGACGAGGTCTATAAAAATATCGTCTACATATCAAATGAATAACCTACTGCCCACCACTAAAGAAGATATGATCGAAAGAGGTTGGGGATCGCTTGACGTTATACTCATAACGGGCGATGCCTATGTCGACCATCCGTCCTATGGTACGGCGCTAATAGGAAGGGTCCTGGAATCCGAAGGATTTAAAGTCGGGATAATAGCACAACCTGATCCTGATGACCTGCAGGCATTTCGCAAGCTGGGCGAACCCCGGCTATTCTTCGGAGTAACTGCCGGAAATCTTGATTCGATGGTGGCAAACTACACCGCCAATAAAAAGATTCGCAGTGATGATGAGTACTCGCCCGGAGGCAAACCAGGGCTACGTCCCGATCGTGCCACGCTCATATACACTAATCGGATCAGACAGGCATTTGGCAAAGTCCCTATAGTGCTTGGCGGCGTAGAAGCAAGCATGAGAAGACTGGCGCATTACGACTACTGGTCGGATACGGTGCGCAGATCTATACTCCTCGATTCTAAGGCTGATATGCTCATCTATGGGATGGGCGAGAGGCAGGTAGTAGAGATCGCAAAACGGCTTAACTCCGGAGATGGCATAAAAGGCCTTAACGATATCCGGGGCACTGTGATAGTGAGAAACTCCGTAGAATCATTTAGCGGCGCTGTAATTATACCGGACTTTGAGATAGCAAAGAGCGTCAAGACAAAATTCAATGAAGCGCTGAGGTTGTCATATTTTGAGAATGACCCCGTGCGTGGACGCGCGGTTATTCAGCGCCATGCCGAACGCTTTGTGATTCAGCTTCCTCCGGCAAAGCCACTATCGACCAAGGAGATGGACGCTGTCTATGCGCTACCCTTTACCAGAAGGCCCCATCCTTCTTACGCTAAAGAAGGCGGTATACCCGGCTTTGAGGCGATCAAGTTCTCTGTCGTATCTCACCGCGGATGTCCGGGCGAATGCAGTTTCTGCTCGTTATATGCGCATCAAGGCAGAATAATACAGAGCCGCAGCGCGCACTCCATACTAAAAGAGATTGAACAGATAGCATCGCAGTTAGATTTCAGCGGCACCATAACCGATATCGGCGGACCAACGGCAAATCTCTATGAAGCGCATTGCGCCCTATGGGGGGATAAGGGCACTTGCAAAGATCGACACTGTCTTGTTCCCGAAAAATGCAAGAGCCTTAAGCTGGGATATCCAGAGACGGTGGACCTCTGGAGATGCGCGATGAAGATACCGCGTGTTAAACACATATTCGTCGGAAGCGGACTCCGCTATGACCTATTGAACGATAAAGAGTCTGACGAATACCTGAGGGAGCTATGCGAGCATCATGTGAGCGGCCAGCTTAAGGTCGCCCCTGAACATTGCCAGGCTCATGTGCTTAGCCTTATGCGCAAGCCCCAATTTAACGTCTATGAAAGTTTTGTAGAGAAATTTGATAAGGTTAACCGTCAATTATCCAAAAAACAATTCATTGTAAACTACTTCATTATAGGCCATCCGGGAGCAACCCTGGGAGATTCATTAACCCTTGCGCTAAAACTGAAGATGATGCATGTGTACCCGGAGCAGATCCAGGATTTTATACCTCTACCGATGACAGTGTCGGGCGCTATGTATTATACTGAAAATGACCCATTCTCCGGGAATAAGGTGTACGTCGCAAAGAACCTCAGAGATAGAAAGCTCCATCGAGCGCTGATACAGTTCAAGAATCCGGACAATAAGAGATATGTGATTGAGGCGCTTAGGCGCCTTAATAAGATGAACCTTATGAAAGAGTTTTACCATTAACTTATGCCAAAATTACTAATATCCGACATAATCGGAAATATCTCGGTAAATACCGGTCTTAATGCCACCGGAATGAAGGGCAGAAACATATATGAGTTGGACGCTAAAGATCTTATTAAGCTTCCAAAGTCATCGAAATTATTTATGCTACCGTCAAGAACTGCCGTTGGGGTCGAGCCGGATAGCGGCAATTTCGTGCATACGATGGGCGCATACGCAGTAGCCGCTTTCCTGTCCCCGGGATATACCGCTACCTACTCTGCTTCATATTTACCGATAGGCACCCCTGCTCAATTACCACTATTCTCGTATGCCGCCGTTGCCTCATACAAGGGAAGCCTCTTCACCGCGGCTATACAAGTCGATAAAGATATAAGACATAATTGCCAGTATATAGACATGGGTCTGGTGAAAAAAAATGCGGCGAAATTCATTAAATTATTTCCCAAAAATAGGCTGATACCGCACCTGACGACTTGCGCGCTCGTGCATGGTTGTCCCAACGCGCAGAACCTATTCTTAAGCAGATTTGAAGCTCCGCTTCCGTCATCACCATCATGCAACGCTTCTTGCTGTGGTTGCATATCATTTCAGCCGCGAAAGAGATGCCCGGTGTCACAGCCAAGGATAAAGTTTATCCCGAAGCCTGAGGAGCTAAGCCAAGTCGCGTTATTTCATATCGAAAATACTCAGAGACCTATTGTGAGTTTCGGTCAGGGGTGCGAGGGGGAGCCGCTACTGCAATATTCGGTTATCGAGAATGCTATCTCGCTAATAAGAAAGAGTACGTCCCGGGGCACGATCCACATGAATACGAATGGTTCAAAGCCGGATAAACTTGAGCGACTAATAGATGCCGGACTCGATAGCGTGCGCATAAGCCTGAACAGCGCAAGGAAGGGCTATTACTTAAAATATTATAGGCCAAGGGGATACAAATTTGAAGATGTAATGAGATCGATCAGGATCGCCAAGTCAAAAGGAGCATTTGTATCGATCAACTATTTGACGATGCCTGGATTTACGGATTCGCAAGATGAAGCTAAATCCCTCAAAGCCCTTGCGTCAAAATACGGTATCGACATGGTTCAATGGCGCAACCTCAACTATGATCCACTGCGATACTTCGAAGAGCTTAATGCGTTTACCCGCCCTGAGGGCCTTATAGGAATTAAGGCCGTCATCAGCTCACTCAGAAAAGACCTGCCGAAAGTCAGGCACGGCTACTTCAACCCGTCGCTCTAGAATTTTCACCCGCTACCGAAAAAATTATCCTTCGCGTAACTGCTTCTCGGCGTCGATGACGTCGCGACTGATGTAGTGGAGGGCCTGTGTGATGCGATTCTTAAGCTCGGGGGATATGGGGGCGTCCTTTATCTCTCTTAGGACCTGAACAGCCATGCGGAAGTAGCGGATAAGCTCACCCTCGTCGGTGTCTGTAAACTGCAGGATCTTTTGAAACTTCATGCCGTTCATCCAGCATTCCATAGCTTTAGCCAGATGGAAGTACGGCATCTTACTGAAAGGGTAGACCTTTGCCTTCGTCTCTTTGCGGCGCGTCTCAAAGTATATCTCTTCGCTTATCCGCTTAATTTCCTGGGTGTTTTTGGACAATCCTGATGGGAATTGCTGGTTTTTTCTGGGCTCAAACACAACGGAGACGGCAATGACAGCTAGCGTGATTTCGTCAAGAGTCTCGAATACGCCTTGGCCATATAACTCAGCCAGTAGAAGCTCATAACCATAAACAGCTTTCGCAAACTTGCCCTTCATTGTAAGAGCGCCTTCTTCGATACACCCAAATTCTTTTAATAGCTTCAGTTTAGCGCCCATAAGCCGGGTGGCTTCACGCTGTTGATGCGCCTTCGTCTGGTAGAAATGCAGAGATAGGGGGTATATCTTAAAAAGCTCTTCCTGATATTTTTCATACAGATTAAGGATCGTAGCATAAGAAGCGTTGAACTGGCTCCTTACGTCCTCTGGTTTGCCGAAAATAACGGTGCGGACTTCATCTATTCGCGTGCGCCCCAGATTGACCCTGGTATAGACAAATCCCTCGGCGTCAATTCCACGCCTGCCGGCCCGACCTGCCATCTGATAGAAATCGCGCGTCTTGAGATTTCTAATGTAAGTGCCATAGAATTTCCTGAGCTCATCAAATATAACTGAGCGGCTGGGCATATTTATGCCCAGGGCAAATGTTTCCGTAGTAAAAATAACCTTCAAAAGCCGACTCGTAAATAGACGCTCGACGACCTCTTTGAGAGTGGGCAGCATGCCGGCATGATGAAATGCGATACCTCGCTCTACGAGCGCTTGCATCCTGACAGCGCTCTTTTCGTTCTTCAGGTCGAAGCGCTCAAGCAGATCGTCGTACATATTCGTTATCTCTGCGGTCTCATGCGCGGTAAGAAAATTATAATTATAAAGCTCATCCGCCAGATACTCAGCGCGCTTTCTTCCGAACACAAAATATATGCAGGGCAGTTCGTCCTGGTCCCGAACATGTTTAATGATGGCATTGGTAGTATTTGCCTTATAACTTCTGGCGCGGCGAATATTATTAAGATTGTCAAATATCTGGTTATGGCATTGATAAAAGAAGTGAAGCGGCACAGGCCTGTGGTTTTCGATAACTACCTTGACGCTCTTCTTATGAATAGACTCTATCCATTTGGCAAATTGCTCTATATTCGGTATGGTGGCGGAAAGGGCCAGCACATTCATATGGCTCGGCAAAAATATGAGAGACTCCTCCCATACGGTGCCGCGCTCAGGATTGTCGATGTAGTGGACTTCGTCGAAAATTATCCAGGAGTAGCGCCCAAGCTCCTCGGGCTTATCGAGGACTTTATTCCGGAATATCTCGGTAGTCATGATAAGTACAGGCGCATCGGCATTGATCGAGACGTCCCCGGTCAGAATACCTATCGTATCCTGATACTTCTTCTGAAAATCGCGGTACTTCTGATTAGATAAGGCTTTAATGGGAGCGGTATAGATGACACCCTTACGTTCCGATATGCATTTTTCTATCACATGCTCTGCGATGGCCGTCTTACCTGCGCCGGTAGGGGCGGAGACTATTACTGAATGGCCTTCATTAATGTAATCGATGGCCTCTTGCTGGAACCGATCGTATACGAACATGATGTTATTATAAGCTAATACCTATCTTTGTCCAATAAAAATTATATGTAATTGCGCGAGCTTTATGGTAAAATCGCAATCGTGAGTGCAGTTAGCGTCTAAAATTTTAACCGTCAACCATAAGGAAACCACATGGCTAAACACTCAAATCGCAAAAACAGAATAGGGATTCTGACCGGCGGCGGTGACTGCGCCGGAATTAACGCTGTCATCAGGGCTGTAGCAAAGAAGGCTATCCATGATTACGACATGGAGATTGTCGGTATTGAGGATGGGTACGAAGGGGCCGTTCACAACAGGTTTAGAAAATTAAGTAATAGAGACGTCTCCGGCATACTGACTCTTGGCGGTACGATCCTGGGCACGACTAAAAAGGTCAATCCTTACAGATATGCAATAAAGAAGGGTGAGGACTTTGAATATAAGGACATGTCGAAGGTCACCGTAAAAAATATCAGAAAAATGGGGCTCGATTGTCTCGTAGTAATCGGCGGAGACGGTACGCTCGGGATAGCCTATAAGTTGTTTAACGACGGTATCCCTGTCGTAGGAGTGCCAAAGACCATCGATAATGATATCCTCGGCACAGATCTTACGTTCGGCTTTGATACCGCAGTATCGATCGCTACCGAAGGCATTGATCGTCTTCATTCCACCGCTCAGTCTCACCACAGAGTCATGGTAGTCGAAGTCATGGGACATAACGCCGGATGGCTGGCGCTTTGTTCGGGTATCGCCGGAGGCGGTGACATTATATTGATACCGGAGATACCTTATAGCATGGAAAAGATAATCGATAAAGTTAAAGAACGCCATAGGACGGGAAAACGATTTTCAATAGTAGTAGTTGCTGAAGGTGCAAAACCTAAGGGCGGCGCTGTGGTTATTCAAAGGATGGTAAAAGAGAGCTCCGATCCCATCAGGTTAGGCGGAATCGGTTTTGTCCTGGGTGACCAGATAGAGAAACTTACCGGATTCGAAACCCGTTCGGTTGTAATGGGCCACCTCCAGAGGGGCGGCACACCAACGGCATTTGACAGAATCCTTGCCACGCAACTCGGATCAAAGGCCGTGGATATGGCGGCAAATAAGGATTACGGTAGTATGGTAGCGATGAATAACAGCAAGCTCATAACGATCAAACTGCAGGATGTCGCTAAAGGCCACAGAAGCGTGCCGGTCGATCACCCGTTAATCAAAACGGCGATATCGCTCGGAACATGCTTTGGGGTATCATAGCTATCTAACCTGGTTAGATATGCCAGGTTAGGGTTAAGAAGAGTCGAAAGGAGCGGATTATATGCCAGACAATATATTTAATGTAGCAGAGATCATAGATATGGGAATTGCTAAAGAGAGGAAGCGCAGGGATTTCTATGGGATGGTCGCCAAAAAGTTCAAAGATAAGAAGATGCAGGATCTCTTTACACAACTAAGAGATTGGGAGGACGAGCACGTTAAAAAGTTCACCAATATCCGCAACTCTGTAGAGGAATCTGAGGTTGTCGAATCGTACCAGGGTGAGTTCGAGGCATACATGAAAGCCTTAGTAGATGATTTGCAATATAAACAGATATCGTCCGCCAATTTTGCTAAATATGTTAGAAATCCCCTATCGGCTATCAAATATGGCATGGGCTTTGAAAGGGATGCGATACTGTTTTTTGGTGAACTCATAAGGCACATGACGCCATCTCATCAGGAGAAGATATTAGAGCTGATCGTTGAAGAGAAGAAGCACTTAATATACCTGGCTGCGTTGAAAGCCGACTACGAATAGAAATGGGTAGATGCGCATAACGGTAAAGATTAAGCCAAATGCTAAGGCTGATCTGGTCGAAAAAATAGCCGGCGGCGTATATTTGGTGCGGGTCAAGGCCCCGGCTAAAGAGGGTAAAGCAAATGAGGCGCTAATAAAGGTCTTAAGCGATTATTTTGATGTGCCTAAAAGCAGAATATCGATAGCGAGCGGACTGGGATCTAAAAATAAATTAGTCGACATAAACTGATCGTTTAAAATGAAGATACTGAGCAGATATACACTTGCCGATGTTGCAGGAACTAAGATCTCGAAGATCGATGTCTATTCGCCTGATATTGCCAAAAAAGCTCAGGCCGGGCAGTTCGTAGTAATTATGATAAGCGCTAAGGGGGAGAGAGTGCCGCTAACCATAGTCGATGCCGACAAAAAAAATGGCTCCATTACATTAATATTTCAGGAACTGGGATTCACCTCCAAATTGCTCGGCAAGATGAGCGCAGGTGATTCTCTTTATGCAATCGTAGGCCCGCTCGGCCATGCTACCGAAATTAAAAATTACGGAAAAGTTATCCTGGTAGGCGGCGGCGTAGGTATTGCTGAGATATATCCGGTAGCTAAAGCGCTTAGAGAGGCTGGAAACCATATAACCACGATATTGGGCGGCCGAACGACCAAGTTTCTCATCCTTAGCGATGAACTTAGAGCGATATCGGATGATTTTTACACCACAACCGATGATGGCTCAGCCGGGCTGAAAGGTTTCACCACAGACGTTCTCGATGATCTGCTAAAAAAACAAAAATACGATCTCGTCTATTCTGTGGGGCCGATACCTATGATGAGATCATCCTCATCCGTAACAGCAAAATATCAAATCAAAACAATCGTATCACTAAATACCATTATGCTCGACGCCACAGGGATGTGCGGTTGCTGCAGAGTGAGCATAGCAGGGAAAACGATGTTTAGCTGTGTCGATGGACCGGAATTCGATGCTCATCAGATAGATTGGGATGAGCTGATCAAGCGTAACCGCATATACGAAGACAAAGAGAAGCATATATGCGAGCTGAATAAAATTTTATGGACATAAAGAAAGAATCCATTAAGCCCCGCGAAGAAGAAGCGTCGAAGAGATCTTGCTCATTCGATGAAGTTATCCATGGTTATTCCGAGGCAGAAGCCCTGCAGGAGGCGCTCAGGTGCCTGCAGTGTAAAGACCCAACGTGTATATCCGGCTGTCCCGTAAACATTGATATTAAAACATTTATTAACCAGATTACGCAAAAAGACTACGAGGGCGCCTACCTTACCATACGTAGTAAGAATGATTTTCCATCCATATGCGGCAGGGTATGCCCTGCGGAATACCAGTGCGAGAAGGCGTGTGTCTTTACCAAAAAGGGATCTCCTTACGCATCCGAAAAGGCGATAAATATACATCTTTTAGAGAGGTTCGCAGGCGACTACGGTAAGGAGCGCAATATTGGGGTCCAGGTCAAAAAGGATGATGAACTCACCCGGCGCAGGGTGGCAATAATCGGTTCGGGTCCCGCGGGAATAGCCTGTGCGGGCGATCTGGCGAGGCGCGGCATTAACGTGACCATATATGAGGCTCTGCATCTATCGGGAGGAGTATTGAGGTATGGAATACCGCCATTCAGGCTTCCGCGTGATATATTAGATTTTGAAATAGATTCGTTGAAGAAAATGGGCGTGAAGCTGGCCCCTAATCACATAATTGGAAAGATAAAGACGATCGACGATCTGTTCTCCGAAGGATTTGACGCCATATTCTTAGGGCTCGGCGCAGGCATGCCTATGTTTCTGGGGATTAAAGGTGAGAACTTCTGTAATATTTACTCTGCCAATGAATTCCTTACCAGGATAAACCTGATGTCGGCTTACAAATTTCCGGAATTTCATACCCCGGTAAATATCGGGAAATCGGTCATCGTAATAGGCGGCGGTAATACTGCCACCGACGCCGCTCGCGCATCGTTGAGACTGCAGAGGATGCAGGGCCTTAAGCCAAATGCCACTATTTTATACAGGCGCACGGAAGTCGAAATGCCGGCCAGAAGGATCGAGATCGAACACGCTAAGGAGGAGGGCATAAATTTCAGGTTCCTTGTTCAACCCGAGGAGTTCGCGGGTGACGACAAGGGTTTCGTGAAAAAAATGCGCTGCCTTAAATGCAAGCTCGGCGAGCCTGACGACTCAGGGCGAAGGAAGCCGATCGCCATATCGGGCAGTGATTTTGAGCTCGAGTGCGATATGAGCATCATCGCGGTCGGATTGGCGGCCAATCAGGTATTAACACGCGCCACTCCCGGTCTTAAGACGGATGAGCGCTCCGATGTAATTGTGAATACCAAAACTATGGAGACTTCTATAAAAAAAGTTTATGCCGGCGGTGACATCGTCGGGGGAGAGGGTACGGTAATAGAAGCGATGGGAATGGCTAAAAAAGCTTCAGAGGCCATAATTAATTATTTGAAGCAGTTATAGAGAGAATGTTTGGACTAAATAAACAGGAGGCGTTATGAATCTACGTTGCCCCGGAGGAAATGATGCGAGTCGCACATTTAACCGCTCCAAGAATGTCGTGCCAAGTTCAGGGCTGTGTTCACGTTGTCTGGAATCATGCCGTGGAAATTGCGAAGTTTTTAAGTCTTCATTTAGGGGTAGGGAAGTAATTTATCCCGGCCCGTTCGGCGAGATTACCGCGGGAGCCGATAAAGATTATCCGGTAGATTACTCTCATCTTAATATTCAGGGATATGCCGAAGGCGCAAAAGGATTACCCGGAGGTGTGGAGGCAGGCCCGGACACAGCCACATTCCCGTCCGTAAATACAGAGACTTCTTATGGCTGGGATAAAAAGGTAAAGATGCGTATTCCTATATTCACAGGAGCACTTGGCTCTACAGAAATAGCCAGAAAGAATTGGGAGCACTTCGCCGTAGGCGCCGCCATCTCAGGTGTAACGCTTGTATGTGGTGAGAACGTGTGCGGCATAGATCCCAAGCTTGAACTCGATTCAAAAGGCAAGGTTACGAGTGCCCCCGACATGGATAGGCGCATAGATATGTATAAGCGCTTTCATGAAGGTTATGGCGAGATCCTTGTCCAGATGAACGTGGAGGATACAAGGCTTGGGGTGGCAGAATATGTGATAAAAAAACATAAACTCGATACTATAGAATTGAAATGGGGACAGGGAGCCAAATGTATAGGCGGAGAGATAAAGGTCAACTCTCTCGACAGAGCGAAGGAGCTTAAAAAGCGCGGTTATATAGTAACGCCTGATCCTTGCACCCAAACAAGTCAGGCGGCATTTAAAAGTGGCGCAATAAAAGAATTCGAGAGACATTCCAGGCTCGGATTTGTCTCATACGATGGTTTCATGGATGAAATTAAGCGTCTCAGAAAAATCGGATTTAAGCGCATCACGTTAAAGACCGGTGCTTATTCTATGGTGGAGCTGGCGCAGGCCATCAGGTTCTCGTCGGAGGCGAAGATCGACTTACTGACGATCGACGGTGCCCCGGGCGGGACAGGTATGAGTCCGTGGAGGATGATGCAGGAGTGGGGGATTCCGACGTTTTTTCTACAGTCTCTTGCATATGAGTTCTGTGAGAAACTCGCAAGGAAGAAGATGCGGGTACCTGACATAGCTATCGCCGGCGGGTTCGCGCTGGAGGATCACGTATTTAAAGTTATCTCGATGGGCGCGCCATACGTGAAGGCCGTATGTATGGGCAGGGCCCTGATGATCCCCGGATTTGTAGGTAAAAATATCGGTGCATGGATCAAGGAGGGTAAGCTCCCGCCTAATATAGCAGAGTTCGGAATGAAACCCGAAGAGATCTTTGTATGCTACGATGAATTAAAAGAGAAATATGGCAATGGCATAAAAGATATACCGCTCGGAGCTGTCGGAATATACACTTTCACACAGCGAATAAAGGTCGGGCTTCAACAGTTGATGGCAGGTTCCAGGAACTTTACACTCGATACGATTTCGAGAAGAGATATCATGGCGCTGACGGAAGAAGCGGCCAGAATTTCCGGCATAGCATATGTTATGGATGCATACAGGAAAGAGGCTGAGGCTGTTCTGGATGGGAAATAAATGAAATTGCCCAAAGCTCTTCTGTAAAGTGAATCTATGAAGAGAGCTCTATAAAACCTTGACACACATCCGGCGCGTGGTATAATCGACGAGTGTTTCAGAGAGGATTACATTATAAAAAACAAAGGCGTTTTGAGGCCATACTATCGGTGCTCAGGGCGCCTTTTTCATTTTAACTTTGGTCTATTAAGCGCATAAGGGGAGAAGATGACAAAATACATATTTACCACCGGTGGTGTTATTTCAAGCCTGGGCAAGGGAATAGCATCAGCATCTATAGCAAAGATATTGGAGTCGCACAAGATTAAAGTCTCCTTAATGAAGCTCGATCCTTACATTAATATGGATCCGGGCACAATGAACCCTTATCAGCATGGCGAGGTCTACGTCACGGAAGATGGCGCTGAGACCGATCTTGACCTGGGTCACTATGAGCGATTTACCAATGCCCGCATGACTAAGTTCAATAACGCCACTACCGGCCAGGTCTACAACGCTGTATTGTTAAGGGAGAGGCGGGGCGATTATCTGGGGCAGACGATCCAGGTAATTCCGCATATTACGGATGAGATTAAGGACAGGATAAAGAAGGCTGCTCAGACTTCGGACGCAGACGTGCTTATTGTAGAAATAGGCGGCACTGTGGGCGACATTGAAAGCCTGCCATTTTTGGAGGCGGCAAGGCAATTTCGTTTAGACGTCGGATATAATAATACTCTTTATATACACCTTACGCTGATCCCGTACGTGCGTTCAGCGGGAGAGATAAAGACTAAGCCGACGCAGCATTCGGTCGGAAAATTACGCGAGATAGGAATACAGCCCGACGTATTATTGTGCCGCACCGAAAAAGAGCTTTCTGATGATATTAAAGATAAGATCTCTTTATTCTGTAACGTCCGTAGAGAGGCCGTTATAGAAGCGCCGGATGCAGAGACCATATATGAAGTTCCTTTGATATATAACGCTCAGGGGCTTGATAAAATACTGCTGAAACACTTCGGCATAAAATATAAAGCAACGGATCTTAAGAGCTGGAAAACGGATGTTGTGCAGAAGATATTGAATCCTAAGCATGAAGTTACGATCGCAGTAGTAGGAAAGTATATAGGCCTGCAGGATGCATATAAATCGATCTATGAATCACTCACACATGCCGGAATATTCAATGATACAAAAGTGATAATAAAAAGGGTTGATTCCGAGGACGTGGAAAAGCACGGCGCCGATAAATTGTTGGGCGGTTTATCCGGCATTCTGGTTCCCGGGGGCTTCGGTTACCGCGGCATAGAGGGTAAGATAAAAGCGATCAAATACGCCAGAGAGCATAAGATTCCATTCTTTGGGCTTTGCCTTGGAATGCAATGCGCTGTAATAGAGTTCGCCAGAAACAGATGCGCGCTTAAGGATGCCAATTCCACCGAATTTTCCCCTGACACAAAGAACCCTGTCATAAGCTTATTGGATGAACAGAGGGGAATAAAGGATATGGGCGGCACCATGCGCCTCGGTATCTATCCATGCGAGATAAAAAAGGGTTCTACGGCATATAAAGCTTACGGAAAAGAGATAGTGATGGAACGCCATCGCCACAGGTATGAATTTAATAATAAATACCGCGCGCTGATGTCTAAAAATGGCCTGATATTCTCCGGAATATACCCTAATAAGAATCTCGTAGAAATGGTAGAAGTAAAAGACCATCCTTACTTCATAGCGGTTCAGTACCATCCGGAATTTAAGTCGAAGCCGGATAAGCCGCATCCGCTCTTCCGCGACTTTATCAAAGCCGCACTTAAAAAATAGAGTTTTCAATATTTGTATTTTGACTTTTGTAAGCGGGTAATATATAATTTTCCGAACAATTAACGGGGCTTTGAATGGAAGCTATATTAGCACTAGAAGACGGACGTATATTTAAGGGCCTGTCTTTCGGCTCCAGAGGCGAAAGCTACGGCGAAGTCGTCTTTAATACCAGCATGACCGGTTATCAGGAAATAATTACCGATCCTTCCTATAAAGGTCAGATGGTTACCATGACATATCCGCTCATAGGCAACTACGGCGTTAATGACGAAGATGTGGAGTCATGCAAGCCTTTCCTTGAGGGCTTAATAGTAAAAGAGTCTTCGAAAATCTCTTCTAACTGGCGTTCTAAAAAAACGCTGGACCAATATCTGAGAGAAAATAAAATCGTAGGAATAGAAGGTGTCGATACCCGGGAGCTTACCCTCCACATCAGACAAGCCGGCGCCATGAAAGCGGTGCTTTCTACGGAAGACCTAAGCGAGGCGAGCCTTATAAATAAGGCCAAGAGATCGCAGGGACTCGTCGGCATTGACCTCGTAAAAGAAGTCATACCATCAAAATCTTACGAATGGAATAATAAGGGACGATTTAAGGTTGTAGTGCTTGACTGCGGAGCGAAATTCAATATCATGCGTGAGCTCGCCAAACATGACTGTAAAATTATGGTCATGCCTGCCACTGCAAGCGCAAAAGAAATATTAGACCTGAAACCTCACGGCTTAATGCTTTCCAATGGACCCGGCGACCCTGCTGTATTGGGCTACGTTGTAAATACCGTCCGTGATCTGATCGGTAAACTACCTATCTTCGGTATATGCCTCGGACACCAGGTGTTAGGGCAAGCATTCGGCGGAAAGACCTATAAATTAAAGTTTGGCCACCATGGCGGAAACCAACCGGTTAAGGACCTAAAAACAGGCAAGGTTTTTATCAGTGTTCAGAATCACGGATTTTGTGTCGATATTGATACATTAAATAAAAAAGAGATCGAGATAACGCATATAAATCTTAACGACAATACGCTGGAAGGCATGAAGCATAAAAAATTACCGATATTTTCGGTGCAGTTCCATCCGGAAGCTTGTCCGGGGCCGAAGGATGCGGAATACCTATTTAAAAGATTCATCGAGCTAATTAAGAATAATTAATATGCCAAAACGTACCGACATAAAGAAGATACTTATAATAGGCTCAGGTCCGATAGTTATCGGGCAGGCTTGCGAATTTGACTATTCCGGTTCCCAGGCATGTAAGGTATTACGCCAGGAGGGTTATAAAATAATTCTCGTTAATTCTAATCCCGCTACCATCATGACCGATCCGGACCTGGCAGACAGGACTTATATTGAACCTATAACGGTCGAGGCCATAGCTAAGATAATCGAGAGGGAGAGGCCGGATGCGCTTCTTCCTACACTGGGCGGACAGACAGCATTAAATACCGCTGTGGGGCTCGATGAGGCCGGCGTATTGAAAAAATATAAAGTCAAAATGATAGGCGCCAATATTAAAGCCATTAGGAAGGCGGAGGATAGGCAGTTGTTTAAGGAAGCGATGCAGAAGATAGGGCTCGATCTTCCTAAGAGCGGCAGGGCATACAATCTGAATGAGGCCATAAAAGTCGCCGAGAAAATAGGTTTTCCGGCAATCATCAGACCCAGTTTTACTTTGGGAGGCACGGGAGGCGCGGTTGCCTACAATATGGAGGAATTCAGGAATCTTGCTAAGATCGGCCTTGACTCCAGCATGATAAGCGAGATCCTCATCGAGGAATCCGTCATTGGATGGAAAGAGTTCGAGCTCGAGGTGATGAGGGATCTGAGGGATAACGTTGTAATAATCTGCTCCATCGAGAACTTCGATCCGATGGGTGTCCACACAGGAGACTCCATTACCGTAGCTCCGGCGCAGACGCTGACCGATAAAGAATACCAGATAATGAGGAATGCCGCCATTGCGTGCATAAGAGAGATAGGCGTAGAAACGGGCGGATCGAATATACAATTTGCCGTAAATCCGGTCAATGGGCGCATGGTGGTAATCGAGATGAACCCGCGCGTCTCGAGAAGCTCGGCCCTTGCTTCTAAGGCTACCGGATTTCCGATAGCCAAGATTGCGGCAAAGCTCGCAGTCGGATACACACTCGATGAAATACCTAACGATATCACTAAAGAGACACCTGCATGTTTCGAGCCCTCTATTGATTACTGCGTTGTTAAGATACCCCGGTTCACATTCGAAAAATTCCCGGCAGCCGACCCGACGCTTACAATTTCCATGAAATCGGTCGGAGAGGCTATGTCCATAGGCAGGACTTTTAAAGAATCCCTCCAGAAAGGACTGAGATCTCTCGAGATAAAAAAGAGCGGACTCGAAAGCCTGCTCTTCAAAGGTAACATGCGTGGCATAAAGGCCGATGACGATACCTTAAATATCATTTATGAGAAACTTAGAAGACCGAATTCGGATAGAATATTCTATATAGGTGATGCATTAAGAGCCGGCATCGGTGTAGAAAAGATTTTCGAGCTTACAGCTATAGACAGATGGTTCCTGCATAATATTAAGGAGATAATCGATGTCGAAAAGGAAATTATCTGCCAGGCTAATAATATGACTCCGACACTACTAAGGACTGCAAAGGAATACGGTTTTAGCGATCGTCAGATAGCGACGATTACCGGGTCCACCCCGGGCGCAATATATAAACTGCGAAAGGTTCATAATATTAAGCCTGGCTATAAATTAGTAGACACCTGCGCCGCTGAATTCCAGGCATACACACCATACTACTATTCAACCTACGATAACCGGTAAACGCGCGGCTACAGGACTTTAAGTCCCTATGAATTTTATAAACTTTCTACTGAAATACATCGAGCCCGAACGCAGGCTATTCGAATTCTGCACCAATAACCCTCTCAGGACACAGAAAAAGGTTCTGCTTAGATATATCCGCCGCAATAAAAATACCGAATTTGGTAGTAAGTTTAATTTCTCCAAGATCCGATCTATCGAAGACTATAGGGCGATGGTGCCCATAAGTAACTATGAAGAGATTCGTCCTTACATCGATAAAATTGCGCGGGGGGATCAGGGTGTCCTGACTAAGGATAAAGTGGTATTTTTCGGGGCCACCAGCGGAACAACAAATTTGCCCAAATTAATTCCCACGACAAACTACTCAGAAAGAATTAAAGACCATCTAATGAGCTTATGGAGCTACTATATAGTCAGAGATCATCCGGATGTGCTCGACGGTAAAATATTAGCTATAGTAAGTCCTGAGATTGAGGGAAAGACAGAAGCTGGTATTCCGTTCGGAGCCGAGAGCGGTTACAGTTATAAGGCGTTGCCGAAACCCGTGGCTAATTTATATGCGCTGCCTTATGAGGTGTTCGATATTGAAGATTATGAGGCTCGCCATTACGCTATATTAAGAATAAGCCTTGAGCAGAATATTACAGATATCGCTACACTCAATCCTAACATGATAATCCTGCTTCTCCATAAGATAGAGAAATGGCAGGACATGATAATAGATGATATATCCTCCGGAGGCTTGTCCGAACGATTTGCGATCGCTCCTGAGATCCGTGCCACACTCACAAAAAGGCTAAGGCAAAACCCTAAAAGAGCAAATGAACTAAAGAACATACTTAAGACAAGAGGGAAGCTGTTGCCAAAATATTTCTGGCCCAACATGAAGATTATAGAATGCTGGCAGGGCGGTATGATGAAGCTATACCTGAAGGAGCTCGATGATTACTTTGGGCCAATTCCAAAGCGTGATATCGGATGTGTTTCCACGGAAGCCAGAGCTTCCATACCTATAAAGAATAACAGGTCGGATGGTGTTCTTGCCATCCTTACTAATTTCTACGAATTTATTCCCAAGGAAGATGCGCTATGCGCAAATAGGAGGGCCCTGATATGCACAGAGCTCGAGGTGGGAAAAGAATATTTTATAGTCGTAACTACAGCCGGTGGATTATACCGTTATAACATCGATGATATCATAAAAGTTACTGGTTTTTTTAATAAGACTCCTACGATAGAGTTCGTTCAAAAGGGTCTTGGCGCCACATCGCTCGCAGGCGAAAAATTATACGCTTCTCATGTGAATGATGCATTAGCCAAGGTTTTGGAGAGCGAGAATTTCCGGCTCGAATTCTTCTGCGCAGTAACGAAACCTGCTGAAGGGCCGCGATACGCGTTTCTGGTGGAATTTTCAGAGCCGGCACCGTCAGATGAAATCGCTTTGAAGTTTCTGGCCTCAATAGAGGAAGAGCTCGGCAGGCAAGATAGGGAATATGTCTTTGTGAGAAAAGCTCAGCTCCTGGCCCCGCCATCGCTGAAGATCCTGAAGAGCGGTTCCTTCGAAGCCTACCGAGCCAGAAAGATAGCCAGCGGCCGACAGGAGGGGCAGTTCAAATTCGCCGAGTTAACCTCGGACGCCAATTTTGAAACGAATTTCGAGATAGAACGGATTATATACCTGCCGGGTAAAAAATAATGCTAAAGATAGGTTCCTGTGATCTCGGGACAAAGGTTTTACTTGCCCCGATGTCCGGCTGTACAGACCTTCCGTTCAGATTAATAGCGCGCGAGCACGGCGCGAAGTTTTGCTTCTTTGAGATGATCGATGCTCACTCTGTAATTCGTCATCACCGGAAGATGCTAAAAATGGTTAAAACGGTCGAATCCGACAGGCCTATCGCATTTCAACTGCTAGCCAATGACACCCAGACTATTTTGCAGGCCGCGAAGATAATTCTTCCCATGGCCGATGCGAAGTTCCTAGATATCAATGCCGCCTGCCCGGTAAAAAAAGTGATCAAAAAGAAGGCCGGCGCATACCTACTAAAAAATGGCGACATGCTATGTGAAATGATAAAAATATTGGCTTCATCCTTACCGATCCCGATAACCGTCAAGATGAGGATAGGGTACGAAGACGAACCGATAGCGGATATTATGCGCCTTGCAAAGAAGTGCGAGTTAAGCGGCGCATCTGCGATATTTATCCACGGCAGGACGCGTCCGCAGCACTATTCCGGCGTTGTTAACTATGATGCCATAAAGGCGGTAAAAGATTCTGTTAAGATCCCGGTTATTGGAAGCGGCGATGTTATGTCGCCCGAGCTGGCCAAAAATATGCTGGATAAAACAGACTGTGACGGAATCTTGGTAGCCAGAGGCGCACTAGGTAATCCGTGGATATTTGAGGCGATCGATAGTTTCCTGAAAGACGGTAGTTTATCGGTGCCGAGGGATCTTTCTATGGTGAAGAGGGTCGTAAAACGGCATATGGCCTATATGCAAAAGTATATGGAATGCGGCGAACCTAGTAAGGTCGGAATAATGCGCAAGGTCTTAATATGGTATATGAGGTCGTTTCCGAATGCAAAGGCTGTTCGCGGACAGATATCTCTTGTAAAAGAGTACGAAAAGATGATAGAATTAATCGATTCGATTTAGGTAAATGTAAAGTCGTGAAGGGGAGTAGTAAATTGTTATCATTTTTCGTAAGATGGCTAGTGAATATCATAGCCCTCTTCGTAGTTATACATACAATTGCAGGCGTCAGCGCAGCCAATTCGAATGTCGTAATCATAGCAGCTCTCATCATCGGGCTTCTGAACGCATTCCTTAAGCCTGTCCTTATGCTACTTACATTACCGTTGAATATCCTTTCGCTTGGATTACTCACCCTAATAATAAATGCGTTCATGTTTTATCTCGCATCAAAGTTTGTGGCGGGTTTTTCTGTGGCAAGTTTCTGGAGTGCATTCTGCGCAGCCCTATTATTCAGCTTTCTAAGCTTCATACTAAATATGATATTCGCGCCAAAAGTCAGCTTTAAGGTAAATACATCTTTTACTGAAGCACCGTTATCTAAAAATTATGATAATGTAATCGATGTTGAGGGTAAGGTTGTAGATAAATCGAATAAGGAGGATCCCCGTGAATAGGAACTCGAAAATAGTCGTTGTAATAGCTGTAACCATGGTCGCAGCATGTGTTATCCTTATCCTTCTAACTCACTCGACGGTTAAAAAGACACGCGTGAGCGGATTTGACAGGAACGATGTGACAGCGGCTAATTTTCGTTGGGCGCTTTTCGAGGAATGGGTCAAGGGCCATCCACAGTATAAAGATTGGGAATCAGACCCGAAAATTTTTAAAATGGCTAATGAAGACTTTAGGAAAAGCTTAAAAACTAACGTCGAAGTCATAAAATGAAACAACTGCAAAAAGATTCCAAAAAAGTAATGATACTAGGCGGCGGCCCTAATCGTATAGGGCAGGGAATCGAGTTTGATTACTGTTGTTGCCATGCGTCTTATGCGATTCGCGATGAGGGCTATGAGAGCATAATGGTCAACTGTAATCCCGAAACTGTATCGACAGATTATGACACTTCCGACAGGCTCTATTTTGAGCCTTTGACCGTAGAGGATGTGATGAATATAGTTGATGTCGAAAATCCTATCGGTGCGATAGTGCAGTTCGGTGGACAGACGCCTCTTAATATTTCAAGCTCACTATCCGAATGCGGGCTAAAGATACTCGGGACCAGTCCCGAATCCATAAATATCGCGGAGGACCGGAAGTTATTCCAACAGATGCTGAAGAAACTGAAGCTCGTTCAGCCTGATAATGGCACCGCTACATCCTTCGATGATGCGCGTGAAATTGCGACCAGGATAGGCTATCCGGTCGTCGTGCGTCCTTCGTTCGTTTTGGGCGGCCGCGCTATGGAGATAGTATATGACGAGAAGAGCCTTTCCGACTACATGGCCAAAGCCGTCGAGGCATCTCCGGAGCGCCCTATACTGGTCGATAAATTTCTCGAGGATGCTATCGAAGTCGATGTCGACGCGATCGCCGATGGGGAAATTTGTGTAATCGGCGGCATACTTGAGCACATAGAAGAGGCGGGAATACATTCGGGTGACAGCGCGATGGTCATCCCGCCTCATACTCTCGGCAAAGACACCCTCGAGGTTATAAGGAAAAATACGTACGCAATGGCTATAGAACTGAAAGTCAAAGGCCTGATGAACGTACAATACGCGGTTAAAAATAATATAGTCTACGTGCTCGAAGTAAACCCCAGGGCCTCAAGGACGATACCGTTCGTAAGTAAAGCCATAGGTTTACCTCTGGCCAAGCTTGCGACGAAGATCATGTTAGGTAAAAGCCTTAAAGACCTCGGTTTCACCAAAGAGAAGAAGGTTGGATGTGTCGCGGTGAAGGAGTCCGTGTTTCCATTTGCAAAATTTCCGGGAGTCGATGCTATACTTGGACCCGAAATGAAATCCACGGGTGAGGTCATGGGTATCGACACAACGTTCGGTGCCGCGTACGCCAAAAGTCAAATAGCGGCAGGGCAAAAGCTTCCGACGAAAGGTAACGTCTTTATCAGTGTTAAGAATCAAGATAAGCGCAATACCATATTCGTAGCGAAGAAATTGGCTGATTTAGGCTTCAACATAATGGCGACATCAGGAACTGCGGATGCGCTTAAAAGTAATGATATCGACGTACAGGTTCTGCCGAAACTGAATGAAGCCCGTCCTAACATCCTCGATCTGATAAAAGACCGTAAGGTGCATTTGATCATAAATACGCCTTCGGGTAAAGCAACAAAAGGGGATGAAGTAAAGATCCGCTCACATGCTACTTTGTATAATATTCCACTGATCACGACCATTTCCGGAGCGCAGGCTTCGGTAAATGGAATAGAGCATATGATTAAAAAACCGGTTATTTCCGTTAAAAGTCTGCAGGAATACCATAGAGAGCTTAAATCATAATGAAAGAATATTGCGGTGTAGTAGGGATTTACGGTCATAAGAATGCGGCAGGTCTGGTATATCTGGCGTTATATGCATTGCAGCATAGAGGTGAAGAATCTACCGGCATAGTAAGTTTCGACGGAAAGAAGATATTTCAGCATAAAGGACAGGGACTGGTCGGAAACGTATTTAAGGAGGAGAATTTGAAGAAGCTGAAAGGATCTCTTGCGATAGGCCATGTCAGGTATTCCACTACCGGATCCTCGACGGCAAAGAATGTCCAGCCGCTCCTCATTAATCATAAAAAGGGCTTTATAGCCGTAGCCCATAACGGCAATCTTACAAATTCAGTTCAATTAAGAAACGAGCTGGAAGATTCGGGCTCGATCCTGCAGACGACCATGGACTCTGAATTGATTTTGCATTTCCTGGTCAAAGACCATCAAAATAATTATTCCGGTAAACTTTTACCGATAATGAGCCGTCTCGAAGGCGCATTCTCATTCGTCATAATGATAAACGATGCTATATATGCGATGCGCGATCCCCATGGATTCAGGCCGCTCTGCATAGGAAAGCTTGGAGACGCATATATAGTGGCGAGCGAGACGTGCGCTCTGGATATGCTGGAAGCAACCTATATCAGAGATGTTGAGCCGGGGGAGATCGTAATAATCGATAAAAATGGCCTGAGGTCGCAGAAGCTCGCAGAGCCTAAGCCTCACGCGTTCTGCATCTTTGAGTATATATATTTTTCCCGCCCTGACTCCAATATATTCACCCAGAGTGTATATCTGGCCAGGAAGAACCTGGGACATACCCTCGCTAAAGAGCATCCGGCGGACGCTGACATGGTAATGCCGATTCCTGATTCAGGCACATGCGCGGCTCTCGGATTCGCAGAGGAGTCAAAGCTACCGCTGGAAATAGCTTTCGTCAGAAATCACTATATCGGTCGGACATTCATTCAGCCAAGTCAATTCATAAGAGACTTTAAAGTAAAGGTTAAATTAAACCCTGTCAGAGATGCGCTGAAAGGTAAGAGAATAATCATTGTGGAGGATTCAATAGTCCGGGGCACTACGTCGCGGGGAAGGGTCAGGGCGCTTCGCGCAGCAGGCGCGAAAGAGATCCACATGAGAGTTAGTTGTCCACCGCTCATCTCACCCTGCTTTTACGGCATAGATTTCCCGACTAAGAAAGAGCTGATAGCCTCGAGCCATTCTGTCGAAGAGATGAGGGAATTCATCGGCGTAGATAGTTTAAAGTTTCTGAGTTTAGACGGTATGCTAAACTCTATGCTGCTTCCTAAGGAGGAATTTTGCACGGCCTGCTTTACCGGAAAATATCCGACATCTATATGCAAGCCTCCTTCGAAGAAAGCACTTGAGAAAACCCGCTGTATGGGGATTAAGAAAGCATAAAATGTCGAGAGAAAAGATACTCATAATAGATTTCGGATCGCAATATAATCAGCTCATCGCCCGAAAAGTGAGAGAGCTGAATGTGTTCTGCGAAATACTGCCCCCCGATTTTTCTATCGAATCGATAGATCCTAAAGAGGTTAAGGGAATAATATTCTCGGGAGGCCCCGCAAGCGTATATTCAAAAGGCGCTCCTCAATGCGACAGAAGGCTCTTTTCCCTTGGCATCCCGATCCTTGGCATATGCTATGGAATGCAGTTAATATCTAAAATGCTGGGCGGCGACGTCGCCAAATCACATCGCAGAGAATACGGCCGCGCGAGTCTTAACGTAACCAACCATAAGCTTCTCTTTAAAGATGTCCCTAAGACCAGCATATCGTGGATGAGTCATGGTGATAAAGTGAGACGGATGCCCAAAGGTTTTATTCGTATCGCAAAGAGTGCCAATACTTCTATTGCGGCCTTCGCAGATTTCAATCGCAACTTCTTCGGCGTCCAATTCCATCCCGAGGTCGAGCATACGCAGGCAGGTAAGACGCTAATAAAAAACTTTGTAAAATTGATATGCCGTTGCCGCGCCGACTGGTCGATGAAATCCTTCATCACAGAGACTGTTTCGGATATACGCAGTACGGTCGGACACGACAAAGTCATTCTCGGGCTATCGGGAGGAGTGGATTCCTCGGTAGCCGCAATACTGATAAATAAAGCGATCGGCCATAAGCTCGTTTGCATATTTGTAGATAACGGCTTATTACGTAAAGATGAGGCTGTCCTCGTAAAAGAGATATTCCGGAAGCATTTTAAATTGAACCTGCGCTGTGTTGACGCTTCCGAAGAATTCCTGACAAATCTGCGCGGAGTGACAGAGCCTGAGAAAAAGAGAAAGATAATAGGAAGAACGTTCATTAAAGTATTTGACCGAGAGGCAAAGTCTATCGGCAATGTAAAATATCTCGCCCAGGGAACACTATATCCGGATTTAATAGAGTCCAAGTCGGCATTTGGCGGTCCAAGCGCTACTATTAAGACACATCATAACGTCGGCGGCCTGCCTAAAAAGATGAAGCTTAAACTGATTGAGCCTTTAAAATATCTATTTAAAGATGAGGTAAGGAAGGTGGGTAGGGAGCTGAAGATGCCCCAGGAGGTCCTTGGCCGCCATCCGTTTCCGGGCCCGGGCCTTGCAGTAAGAATTCTTGGCGACGTAACCAAAGAACGCTGCGATATACTGCGTGAGGTAGACGATAGATTTATAAATACGCTGAAACGCGAAAACCTTTACGATAAGATTTGGCAGGCATTCGCCGTACTACTTCCGATAAAATCCGTAGGTGTTATGGGTGATGAACGTACTTACGAAAACGTCGCTGCGATAAGAGCCGTGACATCTGTGGACGGTATGACCGCCGACTGGGCATGGATACCCTATGATGTGCTCGCTAAAATTTCAAATAGAATTATTAACGAGGTTAAAGGTGTTAACAGGGTGGCTTACGACATAAGCTCTAAGCCGCCATCAACCATAGAGTGGGAGTAAATGATCTGGCGAGTTGAAGTAGTTGAAAAAGATGGTTTTTATGATGCCCTTGGCGCAAACGTAAAGCACGATATCGATAGCCTAGGGTTCGGTGGGAAGATTAAGGAAGTCAGAACCGTCCAGGTCTATTTGCTCGACGGCGATATAGACGAATATAACATAAAGAAAATTTGCGAGAATCTTCTGGTCGATCCGATCACTCAAAAGTATAATTATCGCGGCAGCGTCCTGAATGAAAAACTATATAAGTGCGTTGAGGTCGCATATAATGCCGGCGTAATGGATCCCGTAGAGGAGAGCGCTAAGAAAGCTATAAAAGATCTTGGCGTCTGCGGCGCACGTGCATTGAAGACCGCGAAAAAATATCTGATAAAGGGCAATATATCCTACAGCCAAATCCATCAGATAGCCGAGAAGATCCTTTATAATAAAGTTATCCAGCACGCGGTTAAGGGTAAATCCACCATCCAGCCTGAAGGCTCACCATATCATTTCACATTAAAGCACATCGATATATTAAAAGCCAGCGACGTTAAACTTAAGAAACTGTCGAAAGAAGGCCAGCTATTTTTAAGCCTCGACGAAATGCGAACGATAAAAAACTACTTTAAAAGGCTCCGCAGGAACCCTACCGATTGCGAGCTCGAGACGATAGCCCAGACGTGGAGCGAACACTGTAAGCATAAGACATTCAGGGGCCTGATCGAATATGAAGGCAAAATAATAGATAATTTGCTAAAAAATACTGTAATGAAGGTTACCGATGAACTTAATAAGTCATGGTGCGTTTCTGTTTTTAAGGACAATTCAGGCGTGATCAGGTTTGATGAGAAGAATAATATATGCTTTAAAGTCGAAACGCATAACCATCCATCCGCCCTCGAGCCTTACGGAGGAGCCGGCACCGGCATGGGTGGTGTCATACGCGATCCCCTCGGCACCGGACTGGGAGCCAAACCTATAATCAATACTAATGTCTTCTGTTTCGGGTACCCTGACTATCCGTACAATAAATTACCTAAGGGAACATTGCATCCTAAGAGGATAATGAAAGGCGTCGTATCGGGAGTGAGAGATTATGGTAATAGGATGGGTATACCCACTTCTAACGGCGCAGTCCTGTTTGATGAAAATTTCGTAGGTAATCCTCTGGTATTCTGCGGTAACGTCGGAATAATGCCTAAAAATAAGTGCGCCAAAGCTGTTCGACCGGGAGACCTTATAGTTGTAGTAGGCGGCCGAACAGGGCGTGATGGAATTCATGGCGCTACTTTCTCATCCGGTGAGCTTACGTATGAATCGGAGAACGTATCCGGCTCTGCGGTCCAGATAGGCAATCCCATTCAGGAAAAGAAAGTCTCCGACACCGTTATTCAGGCGAGAGACCTGGCTCTCTACACATCCATAACCGACTGCGGCGCAGGAGGACTCTCAAGCGCTGTAGGTGAGATGGCCGAAAATATGGGCGCTGAAGTCTATCTGGAGACAATTCCTGTTAAGTATAAGGGGCTTAGCTACACCGAGGTATGGATATCGGAGGCTCAGGAGAGAATGGTATTATCGGTAGATCCTAAGAAGATCGATAAACTCAAAGCCGTATTTGAGCGTGAGGATGTCGAAGCCACCGTTATCGGCACGTTTACCAACACAAAAAAACTTAAGCTATTCTACGATGGAACTCAGGTGGCGGATATAGATATGAAGTTTCTGCACGACGGCCTGCCTCCCGTCAAGCGTAAAGCCGTATGGAATAAACCTGATTTTAAAGATCCTCCGCGTAATATAAAAAATGATCTGTCCCCGGATCTGTGTAACCTGCTCTCGAGCCTGAATATAGCCAGTAAAGAATGGATAATTCGACAGTATGACCACGAAGTTCAGGGCGGAAGCGTCCTGAAGCCTCTCCAGGGTCCTAATCAGGGACCCGGCGACGCATGCGTGACCAGGCCTGTCTTCGGCTCTAAGAAGGGTATAATATTAGGCTGTGGTATAAATCCCGACTTTGGAAAAATAGATCCTTATTGGATGGCGGCCAGCGCCATAGATGAAGCGCTAAGACAGATAGTCTCAGTCGGAGGAGACATTAATAAGACCGCTATATTGGATAATTTCTGCTGGGGCAATACCAATAAGCCTGACAGATTAGGCGGACTGGTGAGGGCATCTTACGCTTGTTACGATATTGCGAAGGCCTATGGCGTTCCTTTTATTTCAGGCAAGGACAGCCTGAACAATGAATACTCTACCGGTAAAGATACCATCTCGATACCTCCAACGCTTCTAATATCGGCCATATCCATTATGGATGACACATCGAAGGCCATAACCATGGATGCTAAGGTCCCCGGCAATTCTGTCTACATAGTCGGCCTTACATTTAATGAGCTGGGTGGTTCTCAATATTACAAGATCCTCGGAGGTATCGGTAACGATGTTCCCAGGGTTGATCCTGTAAACGGCAGGAAGCTAATGAACTCTCTATTCGCGGCAATAAATAGAAGGCTTGTGGTCTCATGCCATGATTGTTCTGACGGCGGTATGGCGGTGGCGCTGGCTGAGATGTCCTTTGCGGGCGGACTCGGTATGAATATACGCCTCGATCCATATGCCATGCCGGTAGGACAGGAACTGCTTCTAAATGATGTTCAATTATTTTCAGAGTCCAATACCAGATTTATCGTAGAGGTCTCGGATGACGATAAATTTACTAAGGCAATGAAGGGTCATAGTGTATGGAAGCTGGGCGAAGTACGAAAGGATAATACTTTTATTATATATGACTTCACAGGTAAGGCTATTATTAAATCGGATACGGACGAACTCAAGGCCGCATGGCAGCAGCCGTTTAAGGATATGTGATGGCTAACGTCAAGGTAATAGTCATAAGAACGGCGGGGACAAACTGCGATAGGGAGACGGCATTTGCTTTCGAGAAGGCAGGGGCAAAGCCCGAATTTGTCCATATTAATGAGCTGACTCGAAAAGAGAAGAACCTGGATAATTACCATATAATGGCGATTCCGGGTGGTTTTACTTACGGCGATGATATTGCCAGCGGCAAGATACTGGCCAATGAATTGAAGTATAAAATTGCGGGAGCTATTCACAAATTCATAAAAGATGGTAAACTCATCATAGGAATATGTAACGGTTTTCAGGTTCTGGTAAAAGCGGGTCTATTGCCTAATCTTAAAGGCGATGGCCAGACTGTAGAATCGACCTTAACTCTTAACGATTCTGATAAGTTTGAGGATCGCTGGGTGTATCTAAAGAATGTCGAATCCGGATGTATATGGACTAAAGATATTAAAAAGATAATAGAATTGCCTGTCGCACATGGCGAAGGTAAGTTTATTCCGAAAGATAAGAATATTTTAAATATAATGAAAGAAAAAAAACTGGTGGTCTTTGAGTATGTGGACCAAAAAGGGAACAAGGCCGGCTATCCGCATTGTCCCAGCGGATCCATAGAAAATATAGCCGGAATCTGCGATCTTACAGGCCGTATCTTCGGTCTTATGCCTCACCCGGAAAGACATATCAGCTATTATCAACACCCAAACTGGACCCGAAGGTATAAAAAGGAGTCTACCGGCGACGGATTCGCTATATTCGAAAATGGTGTAAGTTACGCCAGAAGGCACTTGTAGAGCGTCTTTTTATTCAAACCGTCTCATAAATAAGGAGTGGTTGCTAATGAAAAAGATAGCTATAACAAATCAGAAGGGTGGATGCGGTAAAACCACCACTGCCATAAATCTTGCCGGAGCTCTGGCTGAGGCGGGTAAAAAGACACTGGTGATTGACCTCGATCCGCAGGCACATGCCAGCTTCGGGCTGAACAGATCGAATATCAGTATGGACGGGTCAATATATAATGTTTTAACTGATGACCCGGATAAAAACCGACCCATTAATCAATGCATAGTAAGCGTCATGGTAAACCTCGATATCATCCCTTCAAATATATTGCTCAGCACTATAGAACAGGAGCTTAAGGACAAGGAGGATGCTATTTCGAAGCTACACCTTGCCTTGGACATGAGTCGAATCGTCTATGACTACGTAATCATAGATTGTCCGCCAAACCTCGGATTCCTGACATTCAACGCCTTACGCGCATCAGACCAGGTCATAGTTCCGATCGACATGAGCGCATTCTCTCTCATGGGAGTAGGAAAATTATTAGGAATGCTCGAACTCATAAAGATAAAGATTTTTCACGCACCACAGGTAAATGCTCTCGCCACTTTGTATGACAAAAGAACTAAATATTCCCAATATATGTATGATGAAATACATGCATTTTTTAAGGATCAGCTATTGACAACGACTATAAGAATGAATGTCGACCTTAAAAAAGCTGCGGCTAAGGGTGTATGCGTCACCCACTATAATAAGGATTCTATAGGTGCGAAAGATTATATAGCCCTGTCTCAGGAGCTGCTAAAGGCTGATGATACCTCAGAATTTGAGAAGGTATTTAATTCCGAGACAGCCCCCGCGGTTCCCGCGGAAACCATCCTTCCGGCATCAGGTTTCCGCCCAAATGCTTTTGAGGCTATAGAGACAACCCTTACAGCTTCCGATTTTTCAATAGGAATCCCCGAAATCTCCGGATCACAATCGGAATCCGTTAGTATAATGACAGAAGAACCTATTAAAAAACCATTTGGTATAGAATTTATATTTAACATAGAAGCTCCAGAGGCAAGAGATGTATATATAGTAGGTGATTTTAACAGTTGGAAGCCTAGTAAGGAGTGCCGCCTATCGAGGCTTGAGAACGGAAGATGGGAGAAGGTTTTGGGACTGGATCATGGAAGATATAAATATAAATTTATAGTCGATGGTGAGTGGGTAGTTGATTCGATAAATAAAGAGCGTGAACAGAACCAGCATGGCACCTTCGATTCAATACTGAGCTTGTAGAAAGGTTGTTTCTTAAATATATGCTACCACTCGGCCATGTGATAGCCTCCGGTTTTATAAGTGCGCTAGTTTGGGTATTTTTTAAATCTTTCGGATGTGCTGTTGTTTCGTTTCTCTCAGGCATCCTGATCGACTCTGACCACATAATAGATTATTATGCAAACCATGGTTTCACCTTTAAAATTAAAACCATGTATTACGCTTGCGTAGATATTAAGCTTAAAAAGGTATATATTATTTTGCACTCGTATGAATTGATCGCATTGCTATGGGTGCTGATATGCCTGTTTTCATTGTCGAACATATGGAAGGCTTTTGCGATCGGTCTAACCCAGCATCTGATCATAGACCAAGTTACTAATCCTATAAAGAAGCCCGGATATTTCCTTACCTACAGAATTATCAACGGATTTAAAAGGGAGCACATAATAAATAAGGAGTTTTATGGCAGAGCTAAGAGGTGATTTCACAAAAGAAGATCCATGGCGGATATTCCGCATAATGAGCGAGTTCGTAGACGGATTCGAGGAGCTTTCGAACGTCCATAACGCTGTAACGATATTCGGATCCGCGCGATCGGCTAAAACGAATAAATATTATAAATTGGCCGAAGAGACGACATTCACACTTGTGAAAAACGGTTATGCTATAATAACCGGGGCGGGACCCGGAGTAATGGAGGCTGCAAATAAGGGGGCTAAGAAGGCTCACGGAGACTCCATAGGGCTTAATATTTTAATACCTACACTGCAAAAGCCTAACAAATATGTAACCAGGTCTCTCGAATTTAAGTACTTCTTCTGCCGTAAGGTAATGTTTGCTAAGTATTCGAAGGCCATGGTGGCATTTCCGGGGGGGTTCGGGACTCTGGATGAATTCTTTGAGATAATAACATTAGTTCAGACTAAGCGCATGGAACCTCTACCTATAATCCTCGTGGGAAGGGATTTCTGGAAGGGACTGATGCATTGGATGAAAACGTCACTCATACCGCACGGCATGATAGATCCGGAAGAGATGGGGTTATTCTACCTGGTAGACACGCCTCAGGAAGTGGTATCAACCATAAACAAATTTTATAAAATATAGGATTTACACGCCACTATGCAGAAGGTGTTGATTATAGATGATGAAACAGATATAGTTGAGATGCTATCGGATTTTTTAACCGCTCGCGGCTATGCCATTTCCAAAGCATATGACGGTGAGGATGGTCTGCAAAAATTCGATTCCGATAATCCCGATATCATCATGTGCGATATAAAGATGCCAAAAAAAGATGGCTGGGATTTTATCGAAAAATTAAGATCATCAAAAAGATGGGTGCCGGTTATAATAATAAGCGCCTTGTCAGAGCCTGCCAATGTAATGAAGGGATATGACTTCGAAGCAGATTACTACATAACAAAGCCTATCAACCTGGAAGAGGTGCTGAAGGCATTGCAGATAATGCTTTCTCTGGCGCCGCTGCGAAAACAAGTATCCAAATAAAGCATAAAAAAACCGCCATTATCACTAATGGCGGGAAGTATTGCCGGATGGCAACAGCATCTTGCGGTACGTTGTACCATGGATCCGAGAACGGATCAGTGAGCCGTTGTCATCCAGTAGTAAGTATACCTAATGTTACACAAAAAACAAGAGTGCATGAAAATATTTAGAAGGATCTGGATTATGTACTATGAATAATGAATTCGATATAATAGTGGTAGGCTCGGGGCACGCTGGCTGTGAAGCCAGTCTTGCCGGCGCAAGGCTTGGCCTTAAAATACTCCTTATTACAATGAGTATCAATACCATAGGACTGATGTCGTGTAATCCTGCCATTGGCGGACTTGCAAAAGGCCAGATAGTAAAAGAGATTGACGCCCTTGGAGGCCAAATGGCTAAAGCCACCGATGCCACCGCCGTACAATTCCGCACATTGAACACTAAAAAAGGCCCCGCAGTATGGTCGACCCGGGCGCAGGTAGATATAGAAGCTTATCGACTGTATATGAAAGATGTTATATTGGGCCAGTCTGGATTAATCGTCATGGAGGGCGTAGTAGAAGAAATTTTGATTAAAAGCGGCCGAGTAGCGGGTATTAAAACATTATCCGGTGAAATACTCCATGCGAAATGCATAGTAATTACCCCTGGCACATTCCTAAATGGCCTGATACATTTAGGTATGGAACATTGGGCTGGGGGAAGGATAGGAGAGACCAATTCCGAAGGGCTGTCGAATTCGATAAAGAGCCTCGGCCTTACTATGGGCCGACTGAAGACCGGCACCTGTGCAAGGTTGGATGGTACTACGATTAATTTCGATAAACTTATAATTCAACAGGGCGATGAGCCAATAAATCCATTCTCTTTTGAAACCGAACAGATACATAGAAAACAACTGCCTTGCTACATAACATATACGAACAAGAAAACTCACGATATAATTCTTTCAAATCTCGACAGGTCACCACTATTTACCGGAGTGATAAAAGGCACTGGAGTTCGATATTGCCCATCTATTGAGGATAAATTGCACCGGTTTCCTTTGCGCGACCGCCATCATATATTCATCGAACCTGA
>Ga0114951_10000358_pt1 | contig 64792 bp, 93 predicted proteins | sample AM7aDNAmetaG_FD_88677 | JGI IMG/M metagenome (GOLD analysis project Ga0114951, IMG submission 88677) | Freshwater microbial communities from Finland to study Microbial Dark Matter (Phase II) - AM7a DNA metaG | ecosystem: Environmental > Aquatic > Freshwater > Lake | place: Finland: Lake Alinen...
CTCCGGCAGCGCGGTCAGCAGCGGCAGGTTCTCGGCCCACACGTAGGTGGCGGCCGGCAGCTCCGGCAGCGCGGTCAGCAGCGGCAGGTTGATGGCCCACACCTCGGTAGCGGCCGGCAGCGGCGGCAGCGCGGTCACGTCCAGATCGTACATCTCGACCCGCTTCGCGACCCTTAGATCGCTGTCCTTGATTTTATTGGCGCCGATCCTGCGCCCATCGACGATATAATACCCAGCCATCGCAATCCCCTATCTGTTGCCCGCCCCAGCTCCTGCTTCCCGTTCCCAGCCCAGCGGTCCCTTTCGGAAGCGGCTCTTAGGGGCTTTCAGTTTCGGCAGTGGCGGCGGGGTGCGCGGTGTTGATGGGGAGATGATGGCTTACATTTCGTCAGGTGTCAACGATTATTTCTGACAAATGTAAGATCGCTGCTATCCTCCCCTCATCAGTCAGGCGCGGCCTGACGGGGACGCAGGGAGTATGAACATATCTAAGAAGGCGGTTGCTAAGATGCACGACCGGGAGCAGTGGCTTGCGCTGCGTTCGGAAAAGCGCGGCGGGGGCGATCTCGCCATCCGTGCGGATGGAAAAGACTCCCATGATAAACTGGGCGAAATGTATGAGCCGTGGTCGAAGTATGCCGGCCCTGATGGAAAAGGACCCGAGCCGAAGAAAGACCCAATTGGGCACTACGGACGGCAATTCAAAAGGATGATCTATCCTGCGCTTGGTATTCCACAGGACTTAAAACGAGACGATCTTGAGGCAATGAAACTTACGCAAGCCCTTCGCGCTATCAGCGCAATTGAGAGCGGCCTCGCCGATCTTTTGCGCGAGGCGATGGCGGCAAATGAGCTGCGGGACCACATCAAGAAACGATATGCCGACTACATCAAAAAGATGGCTGAGCCGTTTCGCGACGCCATCCGACTCGAACGCGGCATTCTGGAGAAAGCGGCATGAGCTACGAACACATCCATAGGGGCGCATGGCTCATCCGCGATGCCGTCGAGAAGCTCGGAGACATTCCACTCAAGGGGATGAGCAAGGAGTCCCGATCCGTCATCACTGACACCATCAGATACCTGAACATTCAGGCCGCTCGGCTTGAGTGCTCTTTTTCTGGTAATTCCGAGGGGGACGCGGCATGAGCCAACTTGACGTATTGGGGCCGGGGTTTGGAATGCCGTCCACCGCATTCGACGCATTCGTCGGGTCTGGAAACAAGTGCCGAAAGGTCGATGTCATTCTTGCTGGCGTTGTCGCCCCCAGAGCAAGCAACAGAGAAATAGCCGATAAGCTATTTTGCTCGGAGAGCACGGTTGCGAAGTGGAGAAAGCATATCAAACCAGGGGTTGGTGTATTTGTTCGGACTTCTGACGGGTCTACGTTCTCAGTGAGGGCTAAATAATGGCGTCATTAGGAATCACAAAGCTCCGGCGTGATGGTGGAACACAGCCGCGCGCCGGCATCTACACCGACACCGTGGAGGAATATGCCGAAGCCCTCGACTCGGGGGCGTCGTTCCCGCCTGTGGTCGTTTTCTATGACGGTAGCGACTACTGGCTGGCCGATGGCTTCCACCGGACTATGGCCCATGAGAAGGCCGGGCGCACTGAGATCGCCGTGGATGTGCGGCAAGGTACACGTCGGGACGCGGTTCTCCATAGTACCGGAGCGAATGCTGCGCATGGCCTTCCAAGGACTCGTCATGACAAGAGGCGGGCTGTCGAGACGCTGTTGTTCGATGATGAGTGGAGGAAATGGAATGATAGCAAGATTGGAAAGATGACTTCCGTCGATCATAAGACGGTGGCGTCGATCCGTTCGTCCCTATCTTGGGAATTCCCAAGATGCGACGAGCGTCTTGTTGAGAGAAACGGCACAACCTACACCATGAACACCGCCGCTATCGGCATCGCGCCCGAGGAAGCTGAGCGCCGGGAGCGCGCCGCTGCTGAGAAAGCTGCGGCGGATGCCCGCGCCCAGGCCGAGAAGGGAGCCGCAGTCCTCAAGGCCGAGCTGGCGGCCAAGCTCGTGATCATCAGCGCCGGCAGCGCCAACGAGCGGCGCTTGATGGGTGAGCTTGATACTGCCAAAGGTGAGGCCGAGAAGGCCCGCCGAGCTATCAGCGACGCACTGACCAGGCTTGAGGATGCCAAGTCCGACAAAGCCCGCGCCCTGGCCGACAAGGACGAAGCCAAAAGCAAAGCCGCTGAGCTGGCCGAGAAGGCCGCCGAGGAAGCGTGGCAGGAGGCGGACGAGAAATATGAGACTATCGTCAACCGCCTGACCCGCGAGGCCAAGGAGGCGAAAGAAGCGGTTGCCGTGGCAGAAGCAAACTCGAAAAAGGCTGCCGAGGAAATGGCGGCAGCCATGGCGGAGAAAGCTCTTCAGTCCAAGAAGAAAGAATTTGATGAACTAGAAAGAATGAGTAAAGCCGCTCAGGAAAACTCGAAACGCGCATATGCAGCAGAGCAGTTGGCGAAAGAGCGTCTCGCTGGGTATGACGATTTCATCAAAAAACACAATGAGGAAATGTCAAAATGGCAACGCGGCGAGGCAGAGACTGCGGAACAGGTCAGGATTGCTACGGGATTGGCCGAGGCCGTTGGAAAGTCCATGTCTGATCTTATGATGCTAGATCACGCACCACAAGACGCCGCTACGGGGAAATTCCATAGGGCTTCCCAGATGTGCCGGCAGATGGCCGACGCCATCGACCAGTTTCTATCCCCGCGCATCGCATGAAACCGGGCGGCTTCGGCCGCCCTTTTCATTCTCGGATCACCATGCTCTCGAACACAATATGCAGGGCGCTTGGGGAATATGAATTATAGCGCAGTTATATCATCTGACGCAGCGCCACCGCATTCCATCGGTTACTTCTGCGCGCAAGAGAGAAGCTTGGAAACATCTGACCATACATTGGCATCAGAATCGTTTTCCAGTTCCTTTGTCACGGCCTTATAGGGAATCCTGGCTTCCGAGTTATGCGCGAACGGCTTCCGGATTTTGTCAACTTGCGCCTGGGATAGCCCACGGCTGTTCTCGATCATTGGCTCCGCCTTTCCTCGACATATTTCGCCCGTCATTCAGGACGCCAATAATCGGCGCCCAGTCGCGGGACGTTGGAATGATACTGCGACGCTGCACCGTTTCCGTCAACCTGAACAGATCAGGCCCGCGCTCTCTGGGGGCGGCGTGGCGGAAAAACCTACTTCTTCGGCGCGTCCTGCGTCGGGGCTGGGATGTCGAAGGTGATGTGCGGTATCGGGATAATGCGGGCGGCTACGCTCAGAAAAAACACGGTGGCGACGACAACCCCGCTGGCCCATGCAAACGTGAGCCGCAGGCCATCAATCTTTCCACCTTGCGATTTCACGTCGTCGATGAGCCTATCAACCTTTGATGACAGATCGCCGATCTTGAGCATGACGAAGCGGATATCGGACGTAGCATAAAGGTCGCGCGGCGTTGTCGGCGCAAGGTCATCTGGGGATGATAATTCGTCAGGGTTCTGATTCTTGGCCACCGGGCGCCTCCGTGGTCTTAACCTTCAACCACTCCCAGATATTGCGCGGCGCGAAACCAAAATAACCTTCTATCTTAACGACGACGACACCGCTTATCCCCTCCGGCATCACGCCCACCTTCTCAGAAACCTCCCGCGTCGTCAGTCCTCTGGCGGCCACCAACCACGTGTTGGGCGCGAGCTTCAGGCTGGCACCTGGAAACTCTCTTTCCACAGCCATATTGAGGGCTGGGTTCTCAGTCACGCTCATGATGGCGAACGGGTTCATGCGATCAATGTAGCCCTGGAGGGTGTTGCTGGCAACCTGAACAGATCAGGCCCGCGCCCCGGTCGGGCTCACCCCACCCTGGCCTTGGGGGATTCGGTGGCGGTGGGGGTGGCTTATAGCCCCAAGAACTCCCGCGCGACAACAGTAAGTCCGCCGATGTCGCCATCCTCGACCCAATCGTAGGTGACGCCATACTTAGTCTTCAGATAGCGGACCATGTCCTTCGGTATCCGCTGGCCGCGCCTTTTTATCTGGGAGATTCGGGAGTTGATGTCCCACCCCAGATCACGGCCGAAATCAGTCACCGTCTTGCCGGCCCGCGCCGCGCAAAACTCCACCCTGGAAAAAGCAAACTCCTCGCCCAGGGGACGGATGGTTGGAGGCGTATCCGCCATGCGTGCGTTCTTGACCATAGCTAACATTTTGTCAGCCCCCATCCAAAGAGTCATCGAACAAAATGCACGCTTGACCAACCTGACGAAATGTGAGATGCTGGGGGCATGCAAACGATCACCACCATCGACCAACTGGTCACCGCATTCGAAAGCCCCGCCATCCTCGGGCGCGCTCTCGGTGTTGGCGCCGACACAGTTTACGTATGGAAAATGCGTCGGTATGTGCCGCCGCGTCACATCTTCGCCCTCTCCCGCCTTGCGCGCTCTCACGGCATCGAGTTGGACGACGCGTTGTTCGAGAAACCCGCTGGTAGCCATCCCCCGCCCTCCCCAAAAATGAGTGGTGAGCATACGAAAGTGGCGTGATCATAACAAGAACAAATTGACGTTGAGTCATTCGTAAGGTTAACATCACACTACCCCCCCCCCTACACTTTGGGACAATAAGCACCTTAGCACACTACATCTGGTAATATCAACACAAACTGCACGGGTTTCTTGGATTAACACCTTTGAGCAGGGATTTGGCGATGACGATACTATTGGATATAGCTGAGTTGTTTTCCCCCACCGCCCGCCGCCTGCGCCGCCTCGAAGCGCGCGTCATTGGGCTGACGGCCGACGTCGACCACAAGGACGGGGTGATCGCCGAGCTGCGCGCCGACAACGCCGACCTGAACGAGCGGGTCGAGTGTCTAAGCAGCACCATGATTGGAATGCAACTGCTGGTGCGCGATGCCGACGACGCCGTTGATGGGCTTACCAAGGACATCGAGTTCAAGGACCGGCGGCTTTCCGAGCTGCGGGCCGAACTGATGGCCGCCCGCGCCGCCCACGCTCAGCAGCGGCAGGCCGCCTGATGCGCCGCCTCATCCTCATCACCGCCTTCGTCGTCGGCCTGCCGCTGCTGGGACAGACGCTCGGCACGCTCACCGCCCAGGCTAACGCTATCGCCGAGGTGCAGGACGCCGACAGCCTGGAGCGGGACTACGTGCCGCCGGCCGACTGCGATGACGATGACAGTAGGGGGTGCTGATGGCCGCCGCCGATTGCCTCAACCTGCCCGAATGCGTGCGCCGCGATCCGCTGGCCGCTTTTGCCTGTGGAGAGGTGTGGGGCCAGCTTTGCGACGAGACACCGCCGGCCGGGGCGGACGCCAGCAATGGCGACAGTACCGGCCCTCGTGACGCCTCCTCCCTGGGGACGGGACACCATGCGGCGCCTGATGAACTGCTGCCGTCACGTGATGCAACACTAGCAAATCAGGCGGTCCCACCCCATTCCCCGCGCCACGGCTGGCACGACTGCCCGTCACTCTTCCCGGCTTGCGGCGTCTCCCGCGAGGATGCGATGACGCCGAGGCAAAAGGCCGAATGCCGCGAATGCCACCAAGGAGTCGGACATGACTAAGCCCCCGAGCGCATGGCGCGGCCACGCCTCCCGCGACGATCTCCACGAAGACCCGCCTATGACACTCCGAGAGCAGGCCATCGCCTGCGCAACGATGGCCGCCGTGGTGGTCACCATCCTGACGTTCGCGGTGATCGGGGTGTTGAGCCGATGAGCCTACTCACCCCAGACGAGAGCGCCCTCATCGCCAAGGTGGCTGAGCACCTGCGCAGCGGCAAAACCGTCCGCGTGCCGGAGGATCGCATCAGCCCCTTGGCCGGCGGCCTGATCGAGCGCGGGTTGATCTCCGTCCAGCCGGGCGGCGCTGTTGTTTTGACCATGCGCGGCTGCAAGACGGCGGCGCAGATGTTTCGGGGGGGGTGATGGGATGACCGAACAAGAATCCTTCGATTGCGGCGCCTATGCCGCCCACGCCTGGATGACGGCCATTCCTGGAAGTGACGTGGAATCAAAGTCCGCGTGGATGCGCGGATGGAAGGCGTACTTCGAAATGACCGACGATCAAAAGGCCGCGATGCTGGCTCGCAAGGGGATTGCGCGATGATCCACACCGCCGCGATCCGCTCCATTACCGACTGGACCAAGCTGCGCCGATCGCTCGCCGAAAAGCGGACTGCGCTGGGGCTCACGCGGGTCGAAGTCGGCGACCAGTGCGGGGTGAGTAAACAGGCTGTTGCCAACTGGGAAGCCGGAAAGCGGATGCCGATTGCGGCCAACCTGTTCATGTGGGCGGCGGCGCTCGGGGTGCGGCTGGTGGATGTTGCGGAGGACCGGGTATGAACCGCGAGGATCGCCTCCAAGTCTCCGTCATGCAATGGCTCAAGCTGGCGTTGCCGGCCGATGCCATCGCCTTCCACCCGGCGAACGGTGGATCACGCAACCCTATCGAGGGCGCGAAGCTCAAAGCCATGGGCGTGGTAGCTGGCGCGCCGGACATCGTGATCTTCTGGAATGAGCGGGCTTTCTGCATCGAACTGAAGACCGCGACTGGCCGGCAGCGTCCGAACCAGAAGGAGTTCGAGCAGCGGGCCAGGAATGCCGGCGCGTTCTACCAGCTCTGCCGCAGCATGGATGAAGTCGAAGGTGCGCTTTTGGGGTGGGGATTTGCCCTGCGCGGGAGAATCGCAGCATGAGCACGCGCATCGGAGAAACCTGGATCATCGAGCACCGCTTCAACGGCAACCGCCGCGTCGGCGAGTTCGCTCGCATCGACGGCGCGACGCAGCCGGGCTGGCTCTATGTCGGCCATGACGGCTGGCTGCTGGCTGACCAATGGAAGCCGGTGCGGCGGGTCGATTTGGAAGACGGGGTGGCAGCATGAGCTACGTCGCAGAGGTTCCCGTCGTCCACCGGATCAGGCCCGGCATCCCGTCCACGCGCTACGGCTATGGCGACACCGCTGCCGAGGCCATCTCCGATCTTGCTGCCGAGTTGGCGGCGCACCACGAGCAGGCTGTCGGGAAGATGGCGGTCAAGCAGGAGCGTCGGCCATGAGCCGCGCCGTAAACCGCACCGGCTCCAGGGCCGTCGTCAACACCGCCGAGGATCGCCGGTTTCATGGGACGGAGAAGTGCGGGGTTTGCGCTCGTCCGCTCGAAGGCTGCGCATTCGGGACCGACGCCACTTACGACCTGACTTTCGAATGGGGGCACTTCGAGTGCCTGAACGACGCGCATCGGCGGATTGCTGCTGGTGCTGGACGGATGGAGGCTGCGTGATGATGACGCCGAGCAGACCAAAACAACCGACCGCCAAGGACCGCCTCAAGGGCGTGTTGGCTGACCTGGAGATGGCGCGCCACGACCGGAATGTGCCGGGAGATGAGGTTGGAGCGATTGCCGAGAACCTGAAGATGGCGCTCCGCGAGATGGGGGTTTTGGAACCCAATGCCTGACGCAATCGACATCTACGCCGAGACGCCGGTCTACCACGAGCCGCACAGCGAAGAGGCTGAGCAAGCCCTGCTGGGGGCGATCTTGGTCGACAACCGGGCGTACACGCTGGTTTCCGATATCCTGCGTCCCGAGCACTTCTATAGCCCCGTGCATGGCCGGATTTTTTCCGCCGTCTCCACCTTCGTCGAGCGCGGCCAGTCCGCATCCCCGGTGACGCTGCGGCCATACTTCGACCGCGATGACAGCCTTAAGGATGTGGGCGGTCCTGCATACCTCGGCGATTTGGCCGCGAGCGTCATCGGCATATCGACCGCCCCGGACTACGCCCACGCCATCCGCGACCTTTTCATGCGCCGGACCCTGATCGCGATGGCGAAGGCGGTGATCGAGAATGCGGCGGCACCCACCATCGAAATGTCGGCCTACGACATCATGGATAGCATCGAGCGCGATGTGTCGGGGCTTTCCGACGACGCGCCTCGGGCTAAGACGGTGATCTCGCTCAAGACGGCGACAGCGACGGCGATTGAGCAGATTGACGCGGCCCGGCGTCGCGGTGATGGGCTGACCGGCGTCACCACTGGCTTGAAGGATTTGGACTGGCGCACCGGTGGCTTGGTCAAGGGCGAGTTGACGGTCATTGCCGCCCGCCCTGGAATGGGAAAGTCTGACCTAGCCTTCAATATCGGCGTCAACTCCGCCCGCGCCGGGTTCGGAGTTCTGGTGTTCAGCCAGGAGATGACGGCGCCGGCACTGGCGATGCGCCACCTTGCCCGCGACACCAGCATCCCGGCGAGTGAGCAGCGCCTCGGCCGCGTCGATGATGCAGGCTTTGTGGCGATCATGGGCGTCCAGTCGGACATCCCGATCCACATCGACGAGACCCCGGCCGTCACCGCCGAGCATATCGCCCGCGTCGTTCGCCGGCTTCGGCAGCGCAAGCGCAAGGTTGATCTGGTCATCGTCGACCACATCCAGCTCATGACGGCCACCGGCCTGACCCGGATCAACGAGACGGCACTCGTCACTGAGATCAGCGGCAAGCTCAAGGGGCTGTCAAAGAGCCTCGATGTGGCCGTGCTGGCGCTTTCCCAGCTAAACCGCTCCGTCGAGCAGCGGGACGACAAGCGTCCGATGCTGGCCGACCTGCGTTCATCCGGTTCCATCGAGCAGGATGCCGACGCGGTGTGGACGCTGTACCGAGATGAATATTACGCGATGAAGGAGGAGCCTCAGCGTAAACAGGACGAAAGCGACGAAAAGTTTAACTCCCGCTATGAAAACTGGGAGCGTCGTTGCTCTGACAACAAGAACATTGCCGAGATTAGCTGCCTGAAACTCCGGTGCGGAATGCCCGGAACTGTCACGGCATTCTATGATGCGGCGCGGTCAATGTTTGCCGATCTGGAGCGCACCTGATGCTGAACAGCATATTGACATCGGAGCAAGCGCGCGCTACATTCTGCTTACAGATGACGGGGGCAGCATGAGCGACAACGATATAAAAAAGACGGTCCAGGTAAACTTGAGGGTTCAGGATGGGCACGTCGAAATAGTTAAGGAAGTTGTCTCCCGCCTAAAAAAGGACGGGAGGTTCTTTGACGAACTTAATTTCATAATGGGCTCACCGATTGGAGACCAAAGGTCAAGACTTGATGCTTTAGTTTCAAAAGTTGATAGCCAAGAAGGCATCATAAAGCACATGGCTGGCTTTCTCTGGATTGTTGCGGTAGCGTTCAACGAACTAAGAGACATTAACGAAGTTAACGACCCGCACGATGCCATTGAATCCATAGGTGACATATTTGGAAACAAGCCATATGAATATATGAACGAGTTTGTCGACAAATTTCACTCATATAAGAAGTGGTGAGAAATGTCAGACAGAGACAAGCCTTGGTCAAAATTCTACTGGGCTGATTGGGAGTCCGATAATGGACTCCGCCAATGCTCACTGGCCGCTCAGGGCCTGTGGATGAGGATGCTTTGTATCTGCGCGCGAAGCGAAAGCCGCGGCTATCTCACCATTGCAGATGTGGACCTGGATGTTGCGACTCTCGCCACTACAGTGTCGAAGTCTGAAACAGAGGTCTCCTGCCTGCTGGAGGAGCTAGAGCGTTGGCGCGTTTTTTCTCGGGATCGCAAAGGGCGGATATTCTCCAGGAGAATGATCAGGGACGACAAAAGATCAAAAGAGGGGGCAAAATTCAAAAAAGAGGCACTTTCGAAAAGTCACCAAGCTGTTGATGCTAAAGAACAAAATTCCATACCTTCAAGGGGTGCTATAAGGGGGGCTTCTCCCCAGAAGCCAGAAGCCAGAAGCCAGATAACCCCCAAAGCCCCCTCGGCTGGAGGCGATGAAGGCGACGGCGCGAAGGCGATCTGTAAAAAGTTCCTCGAAGAGCGTTCCCGGCTTTGGCCCGACGAAAGTGCGCTGCCGGCCCCAACCATGACTATCAAGTCGATTGCTCGGCAGCACCTGGATGCCGGGGGGTCTGTTGACCTGATTATCGAAGTCATGGCCCGAGGAATGGAGCGGATGTCAAAGTCCGGAAAGACCGCCCCGAATAGCTTGGCGGTGTTTAAGAACTCAATTGCTGATGCCATAACTCAGCACAAGCAATCTGGTTCAAATGGAAGTTCAACAAGCGCGTCAGTTTATGTTTCTGCGTCTGATCGTGACGATGAAAGGCAGAGGACGTGGATTAGACTTTGGAAGTCATCAGGACATTGGCCGGAAGACATCAGGGGTCCAAAGCCAGGGTCTTACGGGTGCCGGGTACGTCCAGAAATTCTTGCGGAGTTTTCGAATTGACCATGCACATTCCACTTTTCAAACCAGCCTGCTGGACCGACACCGCCACCGAACGCTGCGGCTGGTCCTGGGACTGTGGCCGGGCCTGTGCCAACGCCTATTCCCCGGCCGGCGTCGAAATCCTGCTGCGGCACACCCCGACCTGTCACGGATGCCGACGCTTGATCCGCGCATGGGAGATTATCGAGGGCACGGTGACGCCGGATGCGCCGGACCCGCGCGGACCGGGCGTCAAGGGGGATAATCCGGCCGCTGGTGCGTTTCAGGCGGTGGATGCTACGTCCGAGCATCCCGAAGCGCAGAACGCACCAGACAGGGCTCTAATCAATTCGTTCTGGAGCGCAACGAAATGACGCAAAACCGATCTCACGCCGTCATGGCGCAGCGCACCGAGCCGCACGATAGCTTGGATTTCTTCCCGACGCCGCCCTGGGCGACGCGGGCTCTCGTCGAGCACATTCTAGCGCCCGCCGATTGGCTTGGAAAATCAACATGGGAACCGGCTTGCGGAACCGGAGACATGGCCCGGCCGCTCGCTGAGTATTTCGATAGCGTCAGGGCATCTGATGTCCACGATTACGGCTTCGGCGAGGTGCTGGATTTCCTGATGCCGATCCCGGTTTCCTTGCGGCCTGACTGGGTGATCACCAATCCACCATTCCGACTGGCAGAACAGTTCATCGAGCGCGGACTTGAGAAATCGACAGTCGGAGTTGCCGTCCTGGTCCGCACGGTGTTTCTCGCCACGGTTGGCCGGTTCGAGATGTTCCGCCGTTGGCCTCCCACTGCTGTTGCTCAGTTCGCCGAGCGCGTCCCGATGGTCAAGGGGCGCGTTGATCCGAAGGCCAGCACGGCGACGGATTATTGCTGGATCGTGTTTAAGCACGGCGAGACGGACACACGGATGCGCTGGATACCCCCTTGCCGGAAGGCGCTGGAGCGGCCGGGGGATTACGAGCGGGTGGAGGCATGACCGCCCAACGCGCCGCAGACAGGCAGCTCCGGTGTCGCCTTGGGGACAAGGTGCCGAGCGCTGCGAACGACCTGGAGCCTATCGCTCGCCGCTCATGGCACGAGCGGGGATTCGTTTCGATCTCGATCACGGACCCGGCGCTGACCAGGAGCGAGCGCGCGGCATTGGCCGGAATAGCAGAGCGGAGATTTGGGAGGCGGAATGGCTGACGACAGGCTGCGGATACTGACGGAGGCGATGGGCATCGAAACCGTGACCAAGATGGTCGATTGCCAGCCGGTCCAGTACCGGCGGGTTCAGTGCTCGTCATGCGGGGCGGTTTCTGAGGTGCGTCACAAGATCGATGCCCCACCGGATCGGGTTCGTCAGAGCTTCGAGCAGAAGGGGTGGAAAACCCCGAAGCCACGTCTCTGGAGCTGCCCAGATTGCGCAAGACCGAGACGAAAAACAGAGGAATACAAAAAGTTTTCACGACCGGAACAACTGGAGATTTTGGACATGAATAAGGCGCCGATTAAGCAGGAACATATCGCGGCGGCCAGGGAGCCGACAGCGAAAGAATGCAAGGCTGTGTTCGAATTGGCTGGAGGTTACTTCAAGGACGGAAAGTACGATTCAGGTTGGTCAGACCGGCGCGTGGCCGATGAACTGAAGATGCCGCCGGCCGTCGTTGCCAAAGCTCGCGAGGAGTTTTTCGGTCCGATCAAGGGCGATCCAGAACTCGAAGCCGCGAAGTCCGATCTGGCGGCGATCCTGAGCATGATCAAGCCGCTCGAACAGCGGATAACGGCCATCGAAAAGCGCATCTGCGGCTGAACCAACACCAGGGGGCACAATGACCGAGCACAGGACCAAGGCGCGGACGCGGGCCGGGCGGAGAGAAGGCAGGAAGCGGCGGCAGGATGTGCTGCGCGAACCGAATGGCCGTGTCGCCGAGCGCGTCCAGATTGCTGATCGCGGGCCAACTGTCCACGAGGAACTGAAGCGGCAGATGGCGATCCGCTTTGGCCTGACGGTTGAGCAGATTGAAGCTGGAATGACCGGGAACAAGGACATAACCGGAATGGGGATGACGGCCGTCTATGCCCTCTGGCTCCGCGATTTGCTCGGCCATAAAGGCGGTGTCGGGGAAAAGCGCAAGACGAACCTGGAGGATTACCGCACGCTCTGGGTAAACTGGTCGGCCATGACCGGAAGCAGGCGGTGGAAGCCGGACCAGAAGCCAGCCGGAATGGGTCTTACCGAGGAAGCATGGAGGGCTTGCGACGACAAAATGGCCGCGTGCGACGGGGTGCTGCAACGGCTTCCTGGCGGCGATAATATCCGCGATGTGCTGGCGGAGATATGTCTCGACGACGCCATTCCCTGCGACCTAATCCCCCCGGAGGGCGCGCGGAACGCCGTCGTCGAGACGGCATTCTCCGGCCTAAAGGTCATCAGGGCAATCCGACTGGGCGCCGATGCCGTCGGGGCCGTTCTGTCGTCCAGGAAAATCCCAGAACGCGCCCGCCCATCATTCGAGGACAAGCGGGCGGTGTTTGATAGCGTCATTCGGAATCGGGGGGCGTCGCCTGGGTAGACTTTTGGCGCTCACGGAAACGGCGTTGGCGTTCGGCGTTGGTTGATTGTCCGCCGCTTTCGCTCGGGAGTCCAGCAGCTTTCCGAGCCGCGCGCCGTTTGGCAGATGCGGCCCGGAACTGGGCTTTGCGGTGTTCGTCGGTCAAGCTGCTACGCCCATCGCCCAGTCTTCGCACTTCTGCATGTGAGCGGCGCGCTTCTCAGCTTCGGCGCGGGTCCGGTATGAGCCGGCGCAAAAGTTGCCTTGCTGGTCGATGACGATCCATGACTTGCGGGCGGTATCGGCACAAACGTCGAGGTGGGCGAGGAAAACTTGGCGCATTGTCTGTCTCCGTGGTGAATGCGGCCCCGAAGGGCCGCTGTTGGTGTTAGGCGGCAATGTTATGGTCGAGATAGTCGTTCCGGTAGGCGGCGCGACGGAAATAGGCGCTCCCATCGATCCGCTTGCGCCCGTCAGCCAAGCAACGCTTAAACTCATTGGCGCTATCCTCTGCCGTATCGCCAACTCCGCAAAGCAGGTCGCCATCAATAATCTGGGAAGTGGTGAACTCGAACCGGCCGCAGTACATGCGAGAGGTGGTTTTCATCGTTCGTCTCCGTTGGTTGGTGGCGTTCCCGCCGTCTTGATGTTCTAACTGTAACGCGTCATCACACCGCCGTCAACAGGAAAATAACGCGTCAACGAAATAATCCGCGCCCCTACCCGCTGCGCTTTTCCCCTTGACGCCGCGCTAACCATCGTGATAACCGTCGAAATAGATGCTGAACTTGTTGTCAGTGAAGCCCCGCCCGGCCATCCCCGAGGCGGGCTTTTCGTGTCTGCGGCCCTGACCGGACCAACGCCGTGATATCCGGCGCCGGTTATCCGCAATGGGGGCTAACTGCGTAGCGGGTGGCCCTCTTCGTGTCCGACATGGGGTGCATCCTGAGTCGGCAAAGCCGGTGACGAGGCCGGTATGCTGTCGTGCAACTCGACGGCGCCAATCCAGCCCTCAGCGGGCCAGGGATCGCGCACACAGCCGAGCGGCGACAGCGCCAGTACCGAAACGAGCCGAAAGCCAACGATGAACCCGGTGAGCCGGGCGCGTTGGCCTGCGCCGTAGCTGCCATGTGCCTGCCCTGCCCGAACTGTTCGATAAAATCGAATGGTTGGGGAAAGGGGCTTTGGGGATTGGGGCACCGATAGAACCGAATACCACTGCGCCAGAGCGCTACGTCGCGGCGGCGCTGGAACCGATACACCGAGGCATCATGGACGAATACGGCTTCACCGTCGAAACCCGGCCTCGTCTCGGCTCGGGAGCGGTTCGCACCCCCAGCCGTCCCGCCAGTATCGAGTCGACACGGTGCAGCCTGACGGTCGCCGAGTGCGCGGCTATCGTCTACGGGGGGAAATGATGCCACGCGCCATCGCTCACTTCCCCGAGTTCGTCGGGCATCTGACAGGGCGCACGCGGTCACAAGTCGTTCTCGCCATTCTGGCGATGCTGATGCTGCCGCTCTCCCTGATGGGTGTGGTCGAGATCAAGAACGCCGCCATCGCGGCTCGTATGGACGGAAGTCAGCACCTCGTCGAAGCCAGCATCAATACCGTCTTGGGCTACTACAACGCCGCGATGGCCGGTAAGATCACCCAAGCCGACGCGCAACGAGCCGCCGTCGCCGTGCTCGACAGCATGTCCTACGACAAAAGCAATTATGTCTATGGCTACGACTACCGGTCACAGCCGGGCAAAATCCTGCTGAAGTTCAATCGGGTTCGCCCCGATCTGGTCGGTGTTGACCGACGCGATGCCACATCGTCAGATGGCGTCAAATACGTCCTGGCCGGCTACAACGTCGCTCGAAATGGCGGCGGGTTCTACTCGTACCAGTGGGATGCTGGAGGCACATCGCCGAAAGCTCGCCCGAAAGTCAGCTACGCCGCAGCGTTCGAACCATGGGGCTGGTACATCGGCACCGGTTCGTACATCGACGATATCCTGATCCAATTTTGGAACAACATCTCATTCGTTTTGTCATTATTCGCCGCGCTCTGTGCTCTCGGCTCTGCCCTGATTGATTGGCTTTATTCGAGGGTGTGATGTGCTCAGCGAAGCCGATATCTCTCCGACGATTCAAGCCGTCGTCACGGCCGTCTGTGGCATCGGCGCCATCGGGTATTTTTTGTGGCAGGTCTTCAGCCGCATAAAGGTCGATGATCGGCGTTCGGAACTTGACGCCGAACAGAAGGAAGACCGCTCGTCACTGCGTCGGCGCAATGACCAGCTAGAGCACAAGGTTTCGGAACTCCAAGACAGGCTGATCGAAGCCACCGCCGCATCATCCGGTGCCGGTTCCTGCGTTGCCCAGATGCAGCGCACGATTATCCACCTTGAACGCCGCATCAAAGAGCTGTCGTCCGACATCAAGACGGTTGAGGCAGCATTCGATGAGTCCGAGGCGCTAACCGAGCAATACCGGCTGCTGTTGGCGCAAGCCAAGTTCTACCTGGAAAATTGCAAGGGCTGCCAGAACCCAGAGGCGCTAAAGTACCTTCGTGCTGAGCTGCCGAAGTACCTCGTCAAGACCGAGCACAACGAGCCGCTGCTGCTGGTGGAGCAATTCAATGATCGATAACCCGTTTCTCGGAATCGCGTTTCGCTCGCTCGCCGTCATGACGACGCTCTGGCTGGCGCCGTTCGCCGCCTGTGGCGTGCCGATGATGTGGCGGGCGTGACCTTTTAAAGAACTAGGGCCAACGCGCCCTTCTGAACTATCGCCTCTGCCAAGTGGCGAATAGACGCGGCCAGTCAAGATCAACCGAAATTCTTCGGGGTCTGGATGGCCGCATTAACCTGCGGCACCCGTCCGCGTCCGGGGCTTGGCAGCTTCCGGACCCCGAAGGAGACACCACATCATGACCACGACCAACGCCGCATCTGCGGAGAATACCATGCTGCGTTCGATTTCCTTTGTTACCAGCCGCCACATGGTTCGGCCGGTAAACGCCGCCCACAAAGCGGCCGTGAAGGCGAAGATCGAGCGCATCGGCTTTCTTGCGCAGCATCCGCTTTGCGTGACGGCCGAAGGCAAGCTCTGGGCCGGCAATCATCGCTATGAGGTAGCGCTTGAACTGGGGCTTTCCGAAGTCCCAATGTTCATCGCCCCCGAGCCGGAGAGCCTGGACCGAGCCGCCATCGAGGATAACGACGCGAGCGCCGACGCTCTGCCGAACACCTTCGTGGACATCGCCGAGCTGGTATGGCGCAAACTGGACGCCGGCCAGACACAGCAGGCAGTGGCGGATGAGTTGGGGAAGAGTCGGGACGCCATCGCCAAGTTCGCGGCCATGAAAGCGATTTCGGTAAGCGCGTGGGATGTTGTGACGACGGCTGTAAGGTCCGTCACAACCTCGGGGGAAGATGGCGTCACAGCCAATGTGACGGACGGCACATTCTCTGAGAACCTTCTCCGATCGATCCTCGCCCTCACCCCAGCCCAGCAACTCGACCTCGTCACCCGCCTCGCCGCCGGCCATATCAAGAAGTCCCAGTTCAAGACGCAGGCCGAGAACCTGAAGTCGCGAAACGAGGCGACGGACTGGGTACGCAAGGAACTGTCGGCGGTTGATGCTGATATCCTTGATGGTGCCCTCGCCGAAGTCGCCAAGGGCATCTATGACGACGAATGGAAGGCCGCAAGCGGATCGGGGGCGCGGCTCGGGAAACTAGTTGAAGCGAAGCGCGATGCACACAAAAAGCTGCACGCGATCACTTTGATACGAGGCGATTTCGCTCAGGAAATCGAGAAGTTGCCGTCTGGATCAATCGACGCCATCATCACCGATCCGCCGTACAACATTAGCCAGGATCGAACCTATACGCGGACTGACGGCGCCAACATCGAGAAAAATTTCGGCGCATGGGACAATGTCGACCATGCTGAGTTCAAGGGCATGATTAGCGCGTGGGCCGCGTCGTTCGCGCGAGTGCTCAAGCCCGGCGGAACGGGATTCATGTTCGTCGGAGAGCGGTATTTCAACGTCGCACAGGACATCTTTGAGGCGGCCGGGTTCGAGATCAAGGGCACGTTCTTCTGGTGCCGAACCAATCCCGGCGCAAGCATGACCCAAGCCGACTTCATGCCGGCAATGGATTATGCAATCCAGTTCGTGAAGCCGGGAGCCAAGCGAACATTCAACTATCCCGGAGATGCGGACGGAGACGGATTCAACTGGCGCCGCTTCCCGATCTGCGGCGGTGGAGAGCGGATTAAGCGTCAGGGGGCGCGGGCCGATGAAAGCGCCAGCCTGCACCCGACGCAGAAGCCGGAAGCTGTGATCCGCCACCTGATGGAGTGCGTCACCGTTCCGGGCGACACGGTTCTTGACGGATTCATGGGGGTCGGGACTACGGCCGCTGTAGCGAAGAAGTCGGGCCGTAGGTTCATCGGGTTCGAGATCGACCAGACGTTCTTTGACGCGGCAAAGCAGCGGCTGGCGTAATCGGCACCAGGAGCATCGGCCATGGGCCGGGCAAACCCGCTTCGATGGGATTGCGACAGCAAGGGCTGTTTCAATCTCAAGAAGCGCCCAAAGATTGAACTCTTTGCGGAGTGTCTTCCCGGAAACATGGCTTTTGGCGACATCGACGGAATTGCCGAACTGAATGGAAACTTCCTCCTTCTTGAGTGGAAGCAGAGCATAAGCGGAGATATTGGCCGGGGTCAGGCCATCATGTACGAGCGGATGGCATCAAATCCCGCATGGCATGTCTTCGTGATTGTTGGCGATCCCGAAACCATGAAAATCGAGAGGTATGCCGTTTTTCATTCTGGCAAGATGAGTAGATGGAAACCGGCCAATATAGATGATGTTAAAGAACGAATCAGAGGCTGGGTTCGGTGGGCGGGAGAAAATAACCGAGCATCGCTATATCAGCTACGCCGACCAGCAACGCTATCTCGATGACGGTTGGGAACTGATGCCCCAAACCGGACCTCATGCAGCTTACGGCGTGATCGCGACCAGGGAAATACCGATGACCGAGACCCGCAAGCGCCGCGTCGTGCGGCACGTCCAGGCGCATCGCCGGCAGTACACGATTACTGTCAGCGCGGCGATGGTCGGGACGGTGCTGTACCTCGTCGGAGACCTGGTGATCGGGGCGCTGGGGAATGGGCTGTGGTCGGTTGTGGCGCCGGTTTTTGGGATAAAATAGGAAAAATCGGAACTATGAACACTGAATTGCGCGTAGAACAGTGGCCGACCGATAAACTGGTAGACTACGCCCGCAATCCGCGCAAGAACGATGCTGTCGTTGACAAGATGTGCGCCGCTATTCGTGAGTTCGGCTTTCGTATCCCGGTGGTGGCAAAGTCGGACGGCACCGTGGTCGACGGCCACTTGCGACTGAAGGCAGCAAGAAAACTCGGGCTTGAGACTGTTCCGGTTGCACTCGCTGATGACTTAACCGACGCGCAGATCAAAGCGTTCCGCCTGCTGGCGAACAAGTCGGCAAACTGGGCTGAGTGGGACGACGAACTGCTGGCGCTGGAGTTGGGCGAGCTACAAGCCGAGGGGTTCGATCTCGAACTGACCGGTTTCGACGGCGACGAGATTGCTGAGTTGCTGGCGGAAGAGACTGAGGGGCTGACTGACCCCGATGACACGCCGGAGACGCCGGCCGACCCGGTTAGCGTGCTCGGCGATGTCTGGGTGCTCGGGAGGCATCGGATCGTGTGCGGCGATAGCACAAGCGCCGACGTTATCGAAAAGCTGATGTTGGGCAAACAAGCCGATCTGTGTTTCACGTCCCCGCCCTACGCGCAACAGCGCGACTACAAATCCGGCGGGATCAACGATTGGGATGCTCTGATGCAGGGCGTGTTCTCAATCCTACCGGTCAAGCACGAAGCTCAAGTCTTGGTAAATCTCGGGCTCGTCCACCGCGATGGCGAGTGGATGCCCTATTGGGACGGCTGGGTCGAGTGGATGAGGACCGCCGGATATCGCCGCTTCGGCTGGTACGTCTGGGATCAGGGTCCGGGACTGCCCGGCGATTGGAATGGCCGACTAGCGCCATCGCACGAGTTCATCTTCCACTTCAACCGCGTGGCTGAGAAAGCGCGGAAGACGAAAGAGTCGAAGCACGCTGGTTCCGCCAACCACGGGACTGGGATGCGAGGGAAAGACGGGAAAGTCGGTGGATATACAGCCATCGGGAAGAACGTCCAAGACAGGAAGATACCAGATAGCGTCGTCCGAGTGATGCGCCACAAAGCGCGTGGGATTGAGACTGCGCATCCGGCAGTGTTTCCAGTCGATCTCGTTTCGGAGATGATGACAGCATTCAGCGATCCAGACGACTTGATATACGAGCCGTTTATGGGCAGCGGCACGCAGCTTATCAGCGCCCAGAAAAACGGCCGCAGTTGCTACGGCTGCGAACTGGCCCCGGAATACGTTGACGTTGCCGTTCGTCGGTTCCAACAGTTCAGCGGGCAACTGGCTAAACTTGAGTCCGATGGCCGCACGTTCGACGAGATCAAGAATGCCGGCCGGTGACATCACCGAGTGCCGCTACATCAGCTACGCCGACCAGCAACGCTACCTCGACGACGGCTGGACGATTACCCCACAGCGCGGCCCGCACGCGGCTTATGGCGTGATCGCCAGCAGACCCATTCCGGACAGCAACCATGCCCCGCAAACCCTTCCGCCCCACCCCTGAACACCGGAAGCTGGTCGAGCAGCTATCCGCCTATGGCATCCCCCAGGCGGACATCTGCGCCATGATCATCAACCCGGAATCGGGCCGGAAAATCGACGAGCAGACGCTGGCGAATAACTTCCGACATGAACTGGACACCGGCACGACCAAGGCCAACGCCCGCGTTGCAGGCTCGCTCTACAAGAACGCCACCGAGGGCAATAACGTCACGGCGCAAATCTTCTGGCTCAAGACGCGCGCCCGCTGGAAAGAGCCGCCGCAGGAATTGCGCCATGGGGGCAGCGATGAGGCGGGGCCGATTCATGTTGATGTTGGTTCGCCCGAGCAACGCCAAGCGGCACTAACTCTCGCCATCGAAATGGCCGCGTCGAAAGCCGAGTAGTGGGCGCCACCGCGATAATCGAGACGATGGCGGCGGAGTTGGCCGCGAACCGTGACGCTCTCGCGATCATGGCCGCGCAAGAGCAGTTGGTTCCATTTGCCGGATTCGCCCACTGCGGAAGGTTTCGCGCGCCGCGTCACTTGCAAAAGCTGGCGCGGGCGCTGGAAGCGGTAGAACGCGGAGACATCAAGCGGCTCATTGTTGCCATGCCGCCGAGACACGGTAAGTCGCATCTGGTATCCGAGACGTTTCCGGCATGGTATCTTGGGCGCAACCCTGACAAGTACGTGATCTCCGCGACATACGCGCAAGAGTTTGCCGACGACATCGGGCGAAAAGTCCGCAATACCATGGCGGACCCCAGCTACGGCGCGTTGTTCCCGAAATCCATGCTTGCGAAAGACAGCACAAGCGTTCGCAGGTTCAGCACGGTATCCGGTGGATCATACTTCTCGGTTGGCGCGGGCGGCCCAATTACTGGGCGCGGCGCACACTTGCTTCTGATAGATGATCCCCTGAAAAGTCGCGAAGACGCCGACAGTGAAATCATCCGCAAGCATTTGCGGGACTGGTACGCATCGGTTGCCTACACTCGGCTTATGCCCGGAGGCGCGGTTGTTATTATAGCCACCCGCTGGCATGAGGACGACCTAACCGGCTGGCTTCTTAGGGACCATCAACACGAGGACTGGACCGTTATCGATATGCCGGCGATCAGTGACGTTGGCGAGGCTCTGTGGCCTGAGCAATACCCGCTTGAGCGGCTCCGGGAGATCGAGCGCACCATCGGCGTCCGAGAGTGGTCAGCCCTGTACCAGCAACGCCCGGCCCCGGTCGAAGGCGTGCTGTTCAAGCCGGAGCGGATCACGCCGGTTGACGCGTTGCCGGCCGGGTTGAAGTTCGCTCGCGGCTGGGATTTGGCCGCGACGGCGCAACTCGGGACCAATGACCCGGACTGGACTGTTGGGGCGCTTGTCGGCCGGGACACGGCGGGCGTGATCTACATCGCCGATATTGTCCGGCTGCGCGGTTCGCCGCTGGATGTTGAGCGCGCCATCGCCAACACGGCGGCACGAGACCGGGCCGAGCATGGCGCGGGTGTTTCGATCAGCCTACCGCAAGACCCAGGGCAGGCCGGCAAAGCACAGGCCCAAGCGTTCGTACGGATGCTGGCCGGTTACGTGGTCGAGACGACGCCGGAGACCGGAGACAAGGCCACACGCGCCGCGCCGCTCGCCGCTCAGGTTGAGGCGGGTAATGTGCGGATGCTCAAGGCGCCGTGGAACCGGGATTTGCTCGGTGAGATGTCGGTGTTTCCAGCCGGCAAGCATGATGACCAAGTGGACGCGCTGAGTAGGGCGTTCGCGAAGGTTTGCGTGAGCAATACATCCGTCATCGACTTCTACGCCGGCCTATCCGCCGCCAAGAAAGCATAGCCCTAATGTCCGAACCCGTTAGAATCCTCATTGACCCTGGAATCGTCCAGCGCGTCGCGCAGGGGTTCCGCTACGCCTTGACCGGCGTTGCCCCTAACGGGTGGTTCGGGCCGTCACAGCCGATGCAGCCGGCGGCGCAAGAGCAGGCTGTCGGGCGGCAGTTCGACTATCAAACCGGCTACAACATCCAAATGGCACCGCGCGCCAACGAGCCGGTGACATTTGCGACGTTGCGCGGTCTGGCCGACGGCTACGACCTGCTGCGGCTGGTGATTGAAACCCGCAAGGACCAGCTTGAGCGCATGGCATGGGACATCCAGTTTCGCGATGGCGCGACCGGATCAGAAGCCAAGCTGAAGGAAGTCACCGACAGGTTGCTGCGCCCCGATGGTCGCCTGTCCTGGCGCCAATGGTCGCGCATGTTGCTGGAAGACATGCTGGTGCTCGACGCCCCCGCCGTTTACCTGCGGCGAACCAACGGAGGCGCTCTGTTCGCCCTGGAGCCAATCGACGGCGCCACCATCGCGCCGAAGATCGATGATAGTGGCCGCGCGCCGATGGACGGAGTTGCCTATCAGCAGATCATCAAGGGCATCCCGGCATGCGACTATACGGCCGACGAGCTGGTCTACTACCCGCGCAACCTGCGGACAAATCGGGTCTATGGCTTCGGCCCAGTCGAGCAAATCATCACGACGGTCAACCTCGCTCTGCGCCGTCAGGTCAGCCAGCTTCAGTATTACACGGAAGGCAACCTGCCCGAGACGCTGATCAGCGTTCCGAAGGAATGGTCCGTCGATCAGATCAAGCAGTTCGACGAGCATTTCAACTCGATGCTCCAGGGCAACACCGCCGCCCGGCGGCGCGGGTTCTTTGTCCCCGAAGGCACCAAGCCATGGGACATCAAGGAAAGCCCGCTCAAGGACCAATTCGACGATTGGCTCGCCCGGATCGTGTGCTTTGCGTTCTCCGTCAGCCCGCAGGCCCTCGTGCAAATGCAGAACCGGGCAACCGCCCAGGTCGGCGCCGAGGAAGCCTCGAAAGAGGGTCTTGAGCCGCTGAAGCTCTGGATGTCGGATTTCATCAACGAGTGCATCCAGCGCGGCTTCGGCTATGACGATATCGAGTTCGTCTGGTCGGAAGAGGAAGCTGTTTCCCCGGATATCCGGGCGACGGTCAACGACAAATATTTGCGTTCTGGCGTCAAGACGCTGAATGAGGTCCGCGGCGACCTTGGCCTTGATCCTGTTGAGGGCGGTGATGTTCACCTGATCTACACTGCGGCCGGCGCCGTGAAGCTCGACGAGGTGCTGAACCCTCCGGAGCCGCCGCCGGCGCAGAGCCAAGACCCAGCCGGCCCCCCGGCTCAGGAGGTAGGCAAATCCGCCGACGCCCCTTTCGTCAAATTCGCTGACGACAAAGTCATTGACGCGGTCGATACTGCTGGGGCCGTGACGCCGACGCCAGAATCGGCCGTTGACGAGAAGAAGGACGATCATCGCAAGGAACTCGCGGCGGTTATCCTGGCGCTGCTGACGAACTGGCGCCGCTCGGTATTGATCGGGATATTCTGGACCGGCGAGGACGCCGGCGATCCGCAGCTTGCGGAATGGGCCATGGCCTACGCCGACCACACGCTCGGGCTGGTGAACAACACGACGCGGCGGGCCATCATTGACGCGATGGCGGTTGTGCAGGGTGGCGGCGGGGTAGCGGCTACCGTAAGCGGAACAACCGGGCCGGCGGCCAATGACAGCGCCGCCGCGACCATTGATGCCATCAAGCGGGCGTTCAAGCAGGCCATCGACAGCCGGTCGGTCATCGCGGGAGATACGGTAGCGGTTGCCACCGCAGGCTTTGCAGCCCGGTCAGCATACAAGACGGCCGGTGTCAAAGCGGCCGAGTGGATTACCTGCCTGGATAGCCGGGTCCGCGACACGCATTGGGCCATGCACGGGCAGGTTCGTGAACTGGGGCGGCCGTTCGATAGCCCGAGTGGCGCGCAGGCGTTCTACCCAGGCGGGTTTGGTATCGCGGCGGAAGATGTGAACTGCCGCTGCGTTCTCGGCCCGGCGGAACTGAGCAAGGCCGACGATCCGCGAGATGCGCTCTGGCATGAGCGCGAGGCGATGCGGGCCAAAGGGGCAAAGAAGATCGCCATCGTCATGCGCCGGATATTCCGGGCGCAGCGGGCGGCGGTCCTCACGACAATCGGGAATAAGCCATGAACCTCTACGGCGAAATCAGCAAGGTCGATCCCCAGGACGACGGCACGATCAAGGTCTACGGCTTCGCCTCAACCGCCGCCGAAGATAGCCAGGGCGAGACGGTGCTGCCCGACGCGATCAAGGCCGCACTGCCCGACTACATGAAGTTCGGCGCCGTCCGCGAGATGCACCAGCCGCTCGCCGCTGGCACCGCCATCGAAGCAAGCGTGCAAGACGACGGCCGGACTTGGTTCGGAGCCCACGTGGTCGATCCGATCGCCGTGAAGAAGGTCCAGACCGGCGTCTACAAGGGGTTCAGCATCGGCGGCAAGGTCACCGAGCGCGACACTTTGAACCGAACCATCATCAAGGGAATCAGGCTAACCGAGATCAGTCTGGTTGACCGCCCGGCCAATCCCGAGGCCGTTTTCACCATGTACAAGGCCGAAGGAGCCGATATGAACCAGGAAGCTACGGCCTCCGAAGAGGCGACGATTGCCACCGAGACCGAGGGCCCGGCCGTGCTGACCGAGCGCGACGCGGCCAAGTCCGCCGCCCTGGATGGGCTCAAGAAGTACCTCGGAGAGGAAGTCTGGGACGCCCAGCGCGCCCTCGACGCCCTGGCCGCGCTGACCGATCTGCTCCGGAATGAGCTGTGGGAAGCCGAAGACGGCGACGGCGAACCGCCTGAGCAAGTCGCCGCCCTCCGCGAGGCCATCGCCCGGCTGAAGGCGTTCATCGTCTCCGAAATCCAGGAGAACAACGATGAGGGCGCCGCGCCGGCCGACGACGCCGTTGCCCAGGCTGAGCCCATCGCCGACCTGGAGAAGGCCGGAAAGGAGATCAGCGCCAAGAACAGCGAACACCTTGGCGCCATCCACAAGGCCGCCAGCGACATCGCCACGCGCTGCGCCAAGATGATGGGCGCGGCCGACGCCGCCGCCGTGGACGATGCCGACAAGGCCGAAGCCCCCGATGATCTGGCAAAGGCCGATCTGGCGAAGGTCCAGGCCGAAGCCACCGACCTGCGCAAGTCCCTTGATACCGTGACCGCCGAGCGCGACACCCTGGCGAAAGCCAAGGCCGAGTGGGAAGCGCAACCGGCCCCGGCCAAGGGCGCCGTGCGAGTTATCGAGAAGTCCGCCGACACGGGCGCGTCCGAGCCGTCAGCGATCGACAACCTCCAGAAGTCGCTCGAAAAGATGTCTCCTGAACAGCAGGCGCAAGCCGTGCTCAAGTTCACGCTCAAGCACGGCGGCAAAATACTACCGGTGTAACGGCAGGAACATTTCGGAATAACAGCCGCCTTCATGGCGGCTTTTTCATGCCCGCGTGTTAGCCCGCGTGGGGTCATCTAATCCAATGCTCTTGGGCAAGGCATTCAAGGAGCCTCAAAATGGCTAACACCGTCAACGAAGCCCTCGCGCTTCTCAAAAACAGCATCCAGAACCCCGACGCCGATCTCCAGAAGGCTTACACCCAGTCTGGGACCGCGACCTCGGGCATTACCGCCTATGACCTTGAAGCCGGCGCCAAGCTGCTCTTCCCGGTCCTCACCCCTCTGCGCAACAGTATTCCCCGCGTCTCCGGTCGTGGTGGCATTCAGGCTAACTGGCGCTCGATCACCGGCATCAACACCTCGAACGGCAACATCGGCGTGTCCGAAGGCAACCGGGGTGTTGTGGCCGCGACCAGCACCGCTGACTATACCGCCGCCTACAAGACCATCGGTCTGGAAGACAGCGTGACCTTCGAAGCCGACTATGCGGCGGAAGGCTTCGACGACGTGAAGGCGCTGGCGACCTCCAACCTGCTGCGCGCCCTGATGATCGGCGAGGAAAAGTACATCCTCGGCGGCAACAACAGCGTGGCGCTCGGAACCTGCGGCACCCCGACCGTGACCGATGTTGCGACCGGTGGCGCCATTGCCCAGACCACCGTGGTCTCGGTGATCGTGGTCGCGCTGACCATGGAAGGCTATCTGAACGCCTCGGTTGCTGGCGGCTTGCCGCTTTCGGCAACCCGCACGCTGGCTGATGGCTCAACCGAAGCCGTCAATCAGGGCACCTCGATCAAGTCGGCGGCTGGGTCCGCCACCACTGCGACCGATGGCCTCTCGACCCACTCGGTTCGCGCTTCGTGGACCTGGAAGTCCGGCGCCGTGGCGTACGGCGTCTACTGGGGCACGGCCGGCAACGAGACCCTCGGCGCCATCGTCTTCCAGAACTCCTACCTGATCACCGTTGCCACCGGCACCGGCACTCAGTTGGCCTCGGCCGGCTTCACTGCCGATAAGAGCCGCAACAGCATGGCCTTCGACGGCCTGTTGACCCAGGCTCTGACCTCCAACTCCGGCGCCTACGTCAAGACCCTAGCGACCGGCACCCCCGGCGTTGGTTCGACCCTGACCGGCGACGGCGTGGGCGGCATCGTCGAGATCGACACCGCGCTCCAGTCGTTCTGGGACAACTACCGCCTGTCGCCCGATACTATCTGGGTGTCGTCGCAGCAGCAGAAGGACATCTCGGCGAAGGTGCTGGCCGGGAACGCCAACACCGCGCAGCGGTTCTCCTTCAACGTCGATCAGGGCATGATCGCTGGCGGCGTGATGGTTCGCTCGTACCTGAACAAGTTCAGCATGAGCGGCGCCCAGGAAATCCCGATCAAGATTCACCCGAACCTTCCGGCCGGGACTATCCTGTTCACGTCGAACAGCATCCCCTACCCGCTGTCGAACGTCGGCAACGTGATGCAGATTCGCACTCGTCGCGAATACTACAGCATCGAGTGGCCGCGCCGGACCCGCAAGTACGAGTACGGCGTCTATGCCGACGAAGTGCTCCAGCACTACTTCCCCCCGTCGATGGGCGTCATTCAGAACATCGCCGCCGGCTGATAATTGGGCGGGGAGGCTTCGGCCTCCCCCTCATTCTCTCGAAGGAGTGTCGCCATGAAATTCCGCCTTCCCGACGAATGCTCTCCCAACGGGACTTTCGGCATTGATGCCCAGGAGTTCCCGGTTGCGGATGGCGTCGTTGATCTGCCCGACATCATCGTCACCGACTACGCCGAGCAGATTGCCGCGCATGGCCTGACCGTCGTTGTCCCCGGAGAGCCCGTGACCGCTCGCAAGCGCAGGGGCGAGTAATCATGAACCTGACCAGCGTTGCCGCCGTTCGTGGCTATTCCGGCCTCGCGGCCTCGGATATCAGCGACTACGAACTCGGCAACCTCGTCACCCTCGCGTCCGCCGTGATCCGGGGCTATTGCAGCCGCGATATCACCGCCGAGGGACCGTATACCGAGACGTTCGATGGCAACGGCGGCGCAAAGTTCGTTCCGCAGCAATGGCCGGTGACGGCGGTGTCGTCGGTGACGGTCAACGACCAGGCCATCCCGGCCGCGACGAGCGCGACCGCTCCGGGCTTTGTGTTCTCGGCCGGAGCTGTGGGGCTGCGAGGGTACCGATTCTCCTGCGGCATGGCGAACTGCACCGTGGCCTATACCGCTGGGCAGGGGATCGTTCCCGCCGATGTCGAGCAAGCCTGCATCCTAACCGTTCTTGCCGCATACAATGCGGCGACACGCGACCCGGCAGTGCGCAGTGAGGTCGTCAATCACGGCGTCTATCAGGCCACCTACGCGCCGCTGGAAATCCCAGCCGACGCCAAGCTCATTCTCGACCAAACCCCGTATGTGCGGCGGTGGGCGTGAGCGCCCGTTCCCGGCGGGTAACGCAGGTCATCCGCAAATGCCCCGGTAGCGAGGACATCATCTTCCGCCGCGTCACCACAACGGCGGCAAAGAGCGGAGCGGCCTATCCCATTGGGACCAGCACGATCAACGTCACCAACTGCTCGGCCGGCTGGGGTGGTGTGGTTCCGGGCGACACCTTCGGCACCTACCCCTATGCCGTCAGCAATACCGTCGCTCCCGTCGCGGGGGTCATGACCGGCGTCACATTCACCCCGGCCATCACCATGGCCCTGACCAACGGCTCGGCGCTCAGTTTCAACCACGCCATCGACACAACGGTGCGCGCAGAAGTCACGAGCTTTGACCAAGCGATGATCGCTATGGGCGTCGTGAGCATCTCCGACCTCAAGGTCACGATGTCGGCCATCGACAACACCGGCTCGGCGCTCCCTACCCCGATCCCGACTGACAAGCTGGTGATTGGCGGGAAGGTGTTGAGCGTGGGCGCTGTCAGGCAAATCCGCATCGACGGCCAGATCGTCATGTTCGAAATCCAAGCGAAGGGCTGATCTCCATGGCACTCCAATTCGAGACGACGACCCGCAACGCCTGGCTGGACACCATCACCAGCAAAGTTGCCAGCAGCCGGCGGGCCAAGCTGTTGCGGCCCTTGGTCATGCATTTGGCGGTATCGAGAAGCTGACGGACGGCAACCAGTTCACCGGTGCCCCGGCGAGCGTCGGTCGTGAGGAGCAATCCCTCAATCCGCCGGTTGGACTCATCGATCCGATGGTTCGCCTCGGTCAAGAGCGCAGCCTGCGCCTTGCACACGTTGGCGAGTTCGAGGACGGCGGTTCCGATCTGGCCGACTTCGGACTCGATGCCCGTGACCTTGTGCGCCAGCATCCGGGCGATGCCATCGGTGCGGCGGATCAACTCTTCGTTCCCCGTCGCCTTGGCGAAGAAGTGGGCGAACAGCACGTCGGCGCACTCGGTCTGGTAGGCGATGACCTTGGCGCGGGTTTCGAGGTTGGGAACCTTGTTCGGCTGGATCGTGGCGAGCCAGAAGCTTAGGCGGGATAGCGGTAGCGCCGTCATCTCTTGCAGGCCACCATTAGAAGGTATTGCGATATTCGCAATCCCTTGGCTGAGAACCGGGTGGGCCTGGATTTTGACGAACTGCGCCGCCCAGGAAAGCCCCATGCCCTCGACGACGGGCTTCATGGCAACCAGGGTGTCGGCGGGGGTTTCACCGCGGAGCGCGATCAGCTTGGCGCCGTGGAAATCGACGGTGGTCAGTTGTGAACCGGTCATGGTCATTTCCCCTCACGCCAGACGGACGAAGCAACGGCCGGTCGTATCAACCAGCCACGGACCTTGAGCGACCCACGACGGGGTGGCGACCGGGTTGCTGATCTCGACCTGCGTCGAGCTGGCTCGGAACGTCGGGGGCAGGATGCGGCGCAGGAACGCGAAAACGGTTCGAGCGGAACGGGGCGATGTGGTAGGATTGCGGTTAGCCATTTTGGGCCTCGTGCGGCTTGGGGTGGTTAGGATGTTCCGGGAGATTGAGCCCTCCCGGTTCATCCGACTGAACGTCTCGTGTTCAGTTGAACTAAACATATTCATCAGACGCTCTTGCGTCAAGGCTTTTTTGAAGCTATTGTCATCACATGATGACGCCAGTTCAAAGCAGGATGGCCCGTGCGGCCTTGGGGTGGGGAACCCGCGATCTCGCCAGAGAGGCGGGAATCGGTGTTTCGACGGTTACTCGCTTCGAGACGGGGCAGAAAGAGCCCACCAAGGCCAACCTCGCCGCCATCCAGCGCGCCCTTGAGACAGCGGGCATCGAGTTCACGGACGACGGCGGGGTTCGGCCGAAGCCGCCATGCGCCGGATAGCTTCCGACTGGCACCGAGTTGGTATCGCCCGAGAGGCCGTCGAGCCGCTGGTGGCGGATTACGTCGCCCGCAACCGCGCCGACCCCTACGCCGGTGCCGAGCATGACCGGCGGTTCGAGCGCGAGCTACACGCCATCGCCGACCAGCACGGCATGAGCGACGCACACCGGGCCGAGCTGTTCGGCATCGCGCAGGAAATGGTTGATGACGCGACCGTTGCGGCGCGGGCAGAAGTATTGGAAGCGATCCGGCGGCATCGCCCGCAGGTAATCATGGTGAAGCAGCCGAGCGGCTGTTCGCCGGTTCTTTGGATAGCCGCTATTCTGGCGGCGCTACTCATCATCAGGTGACACATGCAAGATCACAGACAAGCCGCTGCCCGCATGGTTGCGGCGGCGGAACTTCGCGTGGGCGCCCATGCCGCGCTGTATCAGGCCGCGTTTCTGCTGTGCGATGAGGTCGGCATGGAGCGGGAAAAGCGCATGGCGCAGACCGCCACGGATTCCCTGCTCCAGGCCCGTTCGGCGATGTCGGTGGCGATGTTCCCGAGCGAGGAAGCGGCTGCCGAGACGGCTGAGACTGCTGTCGGCTGATAAAGAAAAAACCCCGGTGGTTGGCCGGGGCTTTGAGGCGAGTGGGTCATGCAGTCCTGAGCGTCTTCTCCCACTCCAGATGCTTTGCGAGCTTCCGCAGGCTCCCAGCCAGCGGTTCGATAGCGTCGTCTCGGGCGCCGATCATGTTCTCAACGTGGTCGGCAACCGTCAGGCAGGCGTAGCGGACCATGGGGCTGAACTCGTCCAGCGGCAGCGACAGCACCTCTTCAACGAGCGCGCGGTGGCGATAGCGCAGGGTCTCGATGCTGAGGGATTTCGGTTGCGGGTCGCCGGCTAGGGCGCGGCGGGTGGCGAAGTCAATGACGGTTGCGGTCATCGTTCGATCCCCCTCACGCCATGCGAACGAACACGGACCCGGTACGGTCCACCAGCCACGGCGTCGCCGGAACCTAGCTCGGCACGGACAGCGGCGGGGCGATCTCGACCTGAGACGAATTGGCCCGGAACGTGGCCGGCAAAATCCGGCGAAGGCGGGCGAGGACGGTGTGGTTGAACATGGTTGGTCTCCGTGAGTCTGTACCGTTATCCGGTATGAACTAACGATAACCGTTACAGCACCAGGCGTCAAGATGTTTTTCGTTATCTCTTGACGTTTTCCGTTAGCCGTGCGACAACCCTTTCATGATGACGCCCGCCCAATGCCGCGCCGCACGCGCACTGATCGATTGTCCCCAAAAGCGCCTCGCTGAAGAGTCGCACCTGGGGGAAAGCACCATTCGAAACTTCGAGGCGGGGCGCTCTGTCCCGTCACACAACAATCTCGCTGCGATCCGCGCCGCTCTTGAAGCGGCTGGCGTGCAGTTCATCGAGAGGAATGGCGGCGGATATGGAGTCCGCCTCAGAGATCCGGGCGAATAGCTCGGCGAGGCCGACAACAGCGACAGGTTCCTAGGCCAACGCGCTGTTGTCGGTCTCTTCCCCGGTTCCGGTTACCAGCCGGAGCCATCATCACCAACGGCTTAACAGGAGCCCCTGATGACTGACCCGAAAATGCCCCACGATGGGGAAAAAGTAAACCTGCCGATTGCCTGCGTCGAAGGCGAGCCGCGTATCCTGGATACCGACCTTGCCAAACGGCTGGGGTTCTCCAATCCCATCGATATCCGCAAGCTGGTCCGCCGGCACGAGGCGTCCCTCGCTGAATTTGGCACTGTTGCCACGGTGGCAAGAGTGAAGCGCGGCCAGGAAGCCACCGAATATCACCTCAGCCGCAAGCAGGCGATCTTCATCACCGCCAAGTCCGAGACGGCCGCCGCCACTGAGATCACCATCGAGATCATCGAGCGGTTTGACGCCTACGAGAAGGGTCTGACGCCGCCGAAGGTCGCCCGCGCTCTGCCGCCGGCAATGAGTGCCCGCCAGATGTATGCGGTCAGCAAGCTGATCAACACCGTGATGTCGGTCCTGCCGAACCTGGGCGAGAACTCGCGGCAGTCGTTCATCTCGACGGCGACGGAGGCCGCGCTGGGCCGGGCTCTGGTTCCGCAGCCGGTTCTTACGCAGGCGTCCTACACCACGACCGAGATTGCCGAGGAAGCCGGTATCTCTGCGCAACGGGCGGGAGCCATCGCCAATCGCCACGGTCTGAAGGTTCCCGCGAACGGCGAGAACAGGATGTCGAAGTCGCAGTACAGCTCGAAGCAAGTGGAGCAGTTCCATTGGAACCCCACCGGCAAGGCCGCGCTGCTTGCGGCTATCGCTGCCGAGTTCGTGCCGTCCAGGGGCAACGGGGCCGAGCCGACCGTTCAACAAGAGGGCCGGGCCTAACCATCCTGAGTTCGTAACCAGAAGGCGCTCGCTGAAAATGCGGGCGCCTTTTCTTGTGAGGCGCCATGCTCTGCACCACCGCGTCCGAATGGCAAAACGCTATCGGCCGGGTGCAGAAGAAGGTCGCCGACCTGCCTTCGCTGGCTCAGTTCCAGGTGGCGCAAGAGGCGCTGTATACTTGGCAGTGGGCGCGGGCGACTTGGAGTCCTCGAAACCCGAGCCGTTACTGGACTGGCCGATATAGAGGGTCCGTCACTATCGGGGTCGGGAGCAAAAATTTAGACGCGCTTCCTGAACACCCAGATGCGGCAGACGGAACTATTGTATGGCCTCCGGATAGGAGTGGGCCAAGGAATAAGCACCCAGACAGCCCATACATGCCAGTAGATACCGATCAGTTAATGCTTGGGCTACGGCCATCGGACAGCCCTCCCGTTGTCTATGTATCTGTTACTTTGCCATACGCTGAACGGGTTGAGCAAAACTCACCAGAACATCCCCGCGCTCTGGCGTGGGAAGCGGCGGCGCATCATCCGTACAACTGGCAAGCCCTCGCTGGGCCGCTGACGGGATAACCCATGCCCCTCTCCACCGACGACATCAAGCAGACGATCCGAGACCGGTTCGCGCTGCTGATGACGGCTGTCCCGGCCGCCAACATCTTCTTTGAGCAATACCCGGAAGAGCCGGCCACGCTCGGCGGCGCGCCATGGTTCGAGCTGTACATCAAGATCGGCGGCATCAACCAAGTTGGCTTTGGCTCGACCGGCCAGGGCGACCGAGCATTCCGGTCCAACAGCAGCATCACGATTTACGCCAACACTCCGATGGGGATTGGCACTTCGCTGTGCGACCAACTCATCGACGCGGCCCGCGCCATCTTCGAGGGCCAAGTCTTCGACGGGGCCGGTTGCCACATCCGCGTCACCTCGACCTCAGTTCCGCCGGCTGCCCCGCGCAACGGCTACCTGACCGGAACCGTCATGTTCACTTTCTGGGCTGACGGCTTCCAGTAACCCAATCACCCCACCGCTGAAACCACATCAACCGGGCCATCGCCCGGCTCTTTTGCTTGAAAGGACTGTACGATGGCCTTCGCCGTTACGAACCTCATCAACATGGCCTACGGTGCGGAAGTCACCCCCGGCACCGTTCCCACGATCAGCTTCCAGCAGATGCGGGTGAAGGGCCAGAGCCTCAACCCGAACCTGACCTACATCAAGTCGGGCGAGTTCCGCGCCGACCGCCAGATTCCCGACCAAATCCTCACCGATCAGTCGCCCGGCGGCGCGCTTGACCTCGAAGTCAGCTACGGCGCGGTGGATGACTTCTGGGCGGCTGTGCTCCAGAACGCGCTGACCTGGAGCGGCCCGGCCAACTTCCTGACCGGCGCCAGCGTGACCAGCTCCAGCGTCTTCACCGTGGCCTCGGGCGGCACCGCTGCGGTGGTCAACTCTCTGGTCTATTCCAAGGGCTGGACGACTGCCGGAAACAACGGCGTTAACGTCGTCACCGCCTCTTCGGGTACCACCATCACCGTCACCGGCACCCCGCTCACCATCGAATCCAGCGGCACCGGCAAGACGCTCGAAGTTATCGGCATCCAGGGCGCCAGCGGCGACATCACCGCCACCAGCAACGGCCTCGCCAGCACCACTCTTGACTTCACCACCCTCGGCCTCGCGGTCGGTCAGTGGCTCAAGCTCGGCGGCGCGCTTGCGGCCAACCAGTTCGCCATCAACGCGGCCAACAACGGCTTTGCCCGCATCACCGCCATCGCGGCCCATGCGCTGACCCTTGACAACCTGCCCACCGGCTGGGGCGTCGATGCCGGCACCGGCAAGTTGATCCGCATTCAGTTCTGCGACTACATCTGCAACGGCACCACGCAGACCGCGTTCACCCTGGAGCGGGCGCACACCGACGTTACGAACGGGTATTTCGACTTCTCCGGCATGTACCCGAACACTGCCAGCATCGCCTTCAAGGTCGGCGCCCTGCTGGACAGCAACATCAACTTCATGGGCCTCTCGACCACCCGCAATGCGGCCTCGCTCTCGACCGGCGCCTACACCGCCGCGCCGACGAACAGCGTGTTCAACGCGGCTTCCAACGTGGTCCGGGTTTACGAGGGCGGCGCCGCCTCCGGCAAAATCCAGGACTTCACCGCCAACCTGAACAACAACCTGCGGGCTCAGAAGGCGGTCGGCACACTCGGCAATGCCGGTATCGGTGTCGGGCAGTTCGAAGCGACGTTGCAGTTCAACATGTACCTCGTGACTGGCACCGGCACGGCCATTTACGACAAGTTCATCAACAGCACCCAGTCGTCGTTCTCCACCGCCATCCAAGACACGGCGGGCAATGCCTACCTGTTCACCTTCCCGGCGGTGAAGTACACGTCGTGCTCGGTCAATGCCGGCTCGGTCAACCAGGATTGCATCTTGGGCATGACCGCTGCCGCCAAGCTCGACACCCTCACCAACTGCATGTTCCAGATCGACCGCCTCGCTGTTTACGGCGCCTGATCTTGACGAATACCGGCCGACACCGGCCCCAACGTCCGAAAGGACGGCAGGGTTCGCGCGAACAGCAGGCGGGGGTGTCGGTCCCCGCCTGCGCTAATTCCTTCCGACAAAGGATGCAATTCAACATGAGCATTTCGAACCTGAGGCGCCGTTTCGCGCTCGACCTGACCAAGGCCGAGACTGGCGTTACCGCCGACCTTGGCGACGGCATCACCGTCACCATCGCCCGCTTCCTCAACCCGAAGCATGAAGCCGCACTGGAACGCGCCCGCGAGCCGTACAAGGCATTGCTCGAAGCCGGCGGTAAAATCCCCGACGCCGAGTGGAAACGCGCCCAGTCGCGCGCTCTGGCCGAAGGCGTGCTGGTAGGCTGGGCCGGCGTCACCGACGAAGACGGCGCGGCCATCCCCTACAGCGTCGACGCGGCCGCCGACCTGCTGGCCGACGAGGAAATGATCTCGTTCCGCCAGATCGTCACCGCCAAGAGCCAGGAGCAGTCGCTGTTCCTGAAATACTCGGCGGGCGCTGCGGAAAAAAACTCCGTGACCTCGCCCGCTGGTATGGAGAGTGGTGCGAGCAGCTAAGTTTTTTCCACGAGATCGTCGTCAGCAGCGGCGAAGTTCCCGAGGCGCTGGCGAATAAGCCCCGCCTCCCGGAAGCCCTCCAGGTCTATTGGACGGCATTCCACACCCTCTCGACATGCCGACCCGCCTCAATGGGCGGAATGCTCCCGATCCCCTGGGATGCCGTGCGCCGTTATGCGCGGCACCTCGGACTGAGGGGGCGGCATGACATCGACCATTTCTGCCGGCTGGTGATGGCAGCGGATGAAGACTTCCGCGCCGCCATTGCTGCCCGTCAGGAAAAGAAAGCGCAGCCGGCCGCTTAACGCCGGCACCCAATTCCCCCGAGGCGCCCATGTCCGACATTACGCTTGCGATTGGCGTTCAAGCCGATGGTGCGGTTCAGAGCGTCAATGCGCTCTCCGACGCCCTCTCCCGGCTTTCGACGCAGGGCAGCGGCGCTCTCGATATCACCGGCAAGATCAGCCAAGCATGGCGCGGCGGCGATAGCTTCGGCGGCATCTCTCAGCAGTTCGACCGGCTGAATGGGTCGATACAGCAGGTGTCGCAGTCGATTGATCAGCTTGGTCAGCGGTTCACGGCCAGTTCCGGTCAGATCACGGGCGCCATCAATTCTCAGACGACTGCGCTCAAAGGCTTGCTTGAGGTTATAGCGCAGCAAGGAACCGCTGCAAATCAGGCAGCTGTTGCTCAAAAAGCCGCGCAGGAAGCTATATCCCAGTCGTCGAAGGCCGCACTTACCGACATGAAGGCCGAGACTGAACTCGGAAAACAGCGTGTCCTTGAAGAGAACGCCAATGCCGCCGCAATGCTTGGGCTGGAGCGTGACCTTCGGGCACAACGGCAGGCGCTGCGTTTAGCCGAGGAAACATCACGCAAAGCTGAACGTGACAACCGCATCGAAGCGACGAGGCAAGAAGTCGCGGCTGAATCCGAAGCTGCAAGAACGATTAATTCCGCTCGCAATGCCGCTCGGTTCGGCGGCGCCGATATGCGGGCCGACCAGTCGCTATCTCAAACCGGAGGCGTGAACTGGGTCAAGAGTTCACTGGCTAATCAACAGCGAGAGAACGACGCGATTTTCAGCTCGTGGCGGTCTCAGTTATCCCAGATGGCGGATGCCGATAAGGAGTTTGAAAAAAGTGTAAACCGCGCCCACGCCGAAGCTGTCCAAATAAACAAGTCTATTGATCGGCAGTATTTGGCTGACTACAAAGCAACTTTAAATGAGGCGCACGCGCTTAATAAATCGTTTAATACCCAGAAGTTGTCTGCTGGCGATGATGGCTCTAATCTATCGAAAAGAAATCAGGAGCGCGAGGAATATCAGGCATTCGTGCGCAAGCAGCAGGCTGACGCAGCGTCGTGGCAAAAGGAGCAAGGCGATCTTTGGAAGACATCCGCTGGATCGCGGAAGGCCACCGAGAAAGAGCTTGACGCCCTTGCTCAGAGCCAATTCGACAACAGGAAGAAGAGCATAAAAGAGACGCTTGACGGATATAAGGAAAACACTACTGCTGTAGGGAATCATAAAGCTGCCGTTGATGAATTAACGAAGTCCTACGCGCTGAATGGCGGACAGATTCGCGAGATGATGGTCATCTTGCATGAGTTTGGGACTGGGCAAGACGCGCGCATCCCTGGATCGCTGTTCGTTTTGTTAGCAGAGCGTGGATTTAGCCTCACCAATGCCGTAGAGGCAATGGCAGCCGCCACGGAGATATCGGCTGGGGCCTTCGGATTGCTCGCAGGCACAGGCGTCGCCGCCGTTGCCACGCTGGCGACTATCGGAGCCGCCGCCGCCCAGACTGGGCGGCAGATGACCGAGTTGAAGATTGCGCTTAAGGCATCTGGCGGCGGGGTCGGGCTGACCGCCGGACAGATTGACCAGATGGCGGTATCCGCATCGTCTCATGTGGCGTCGAGCAACTATCGAGCCATCGCAAACGACGCGATGAATCAGGGGAACATCGGCCCGGCCGCGCTCCAGAATATCATGGGCCTGACGGCCAACTACGCGGCTGTTACCGGACAGGATGCAGAGGAAGCCGGCAAAGCCCTGGTCAAAATGTTCGAGAATCCGGCGGCGGCAGCTAAAAAGCTCGACGACGCTTATCATATTCTTGGCTATTCAGAAGTCGAGTTTATCCACAGACTTCAGGAAGCTGGAAACCTTGAGGGCGCGCAAGCCGAATTGGCGAGCAAGCTCAACACCCAATACAAAGGGCTGGCGGATGAAGGGCTAAACTGGGTTGGCCGCCGGTTACGTGATGCTGCTGAGGCGTGGAAGTTTTACTATGACGCGGCGGGTAATATCGGAAAGTCTTCATCGTCGGAAACATCGTCCCAGATCAGTGATCGCATCGCGGCGGCGAAAACGCCAAGTAGCCTCGGTGGCGAATCATCGCCTGAGCAGATCGCGGCCCTTAATGCCAAGCTGCAACAGGCCCAAAAGCAAGAGGCTGATGCGCAGTCGCGCGCTGATCTCGCATCGGCCAATCGGCAAATCAGCGCCGGAATGGCGCTCGCCAATCAAGCTATGCCGTTTGAGCAACAGCAGCGGGCAATTCAGGGCCAGATTGATGCAACGCAGCGCGCTCTTGATGAGAACGAACGATATGGGGAATCAGTCAGGAATGTTGGTGGTGATACATTAAACTATGAAAGGCAGGCGCAATCCCTTTATCAAACGCTCGGAGCACTTGCCGACAAGGCTAACAGCGCTCAGACGGCGTTCAGTGCGCTTCGGCAGGAACTTTCCCACAATACCATGTCAGGGTTTGTTGCCCCAGGAGAAGAGCGCCAGATATTTGACGCGATGGACGCTGCGAGGAAAAAGTATGAGAGCGATCCTTCCGTAAGGACCGGGGGGGTTACGAAGGATCAATTCGTCAACGCCCAAGCCGATATTGTCCGCCAGCAACAAGCCAATGCGGCGCGAGACGCTGCCGAATACAATAACGCTCAGGCGGATATTAACGAAAAGATCGCAGATGCTGAGCGTAAGCATCAGGACGAATTGGTCGATAAGTACCGCCGTGAAATGTCCGTTCTCCAGCAGACGCACGGGAGAAGACCTGAAACCGCGCAGGTTCTCGGGAGTTCTATCGACAGGCTGACGGCTTCGCAGCAGGGAATACAGAACGCTAGGGATGATCGGAGGGAAGCCGACAAATCGCCATCTTCCAAAGGCGAAGACGCCACCGCCCGTATTCTTGCCCAGGCCGATGCAGAGAAGAAGCTGGCCGATGCCTGGGCCACCGGCAACGTCGCCGAAGTCCACCGGGTCGAGCTTGAGAAGGCCATTGCGCTTGCCTCTGTCGGCAAGACGGATGAGCAGAAGGCGAGCATTGATGCCGCGATGCGCGAGGCTGATGCGTCGAAACAGTTGCTGACCGCCGAGCAGCACCGCTACGCCCAAATGCAGCAGATGAACGCTGCGAACCAGAATATGTCCTATCTCGGCATGGGCGAGGACGCGGCCAAGCGTGCGAAGGCCGAGAACGATGTAACGAAATGGTACAGGGACCAGTATGGTGCTATTGCTGACCTGAATCCCGAAATCCGCAAGGTCTACGAGGACGAACTCGCCCGCGCCGACGCCATCGCGAACCAGACCATCGCCTACGAGCAGCAGAAAGCCGCCCTCGACGAACTGGGCAAGTTCGGCGATCAGGTCTTCGACCGCATGGGCACGGCGATTACCCAGGCGTTTACCCAGGGCAACGGCGCCGCGATCAACTTCAAGAGCATCCTCCAGGGCATCCAGTCGGAGATCACGCAGGAACTACTCAAGCTCGCGGTGATAAATCCAATAAAAAATTACATCAATGGTGGGTCAAGCCTGCCGATGCTTACGAGCATTTCTAATGCATTTGGCCTATCTTCATCAGGTAGTTCGGCGCCTCAACAACTAACGACATCCAACTTTTTCTCACAATCACCAAACGTAGCAAATAGCAACGGATCGTATGGCGGTTATAATCCAGGTATTCAAGTTGTTGGGGGAAGCACTCCAGGGATGTTGACCAGCGCGACAACAGCATCGTCTGGTTCTGGAGTTATGGGCCAGTTAAATAACCTCGCATCTATGGCAAGCATCGGTGAAAAGGTATCAAATTTCTTCTCAAACGGATACACGGGAAGTTGGCTACAGGGAATCTTCGGTGGTGGGAGTGCGGCCAGTTACTCTGCATCCGATAGCGCGGTGTTGGGGAATCTAACTGGGGCGATTTCTGAAACAGGTGCAACGGATATGACCGCCGGGATGGTGACTCCCGCATCCGCCGGTGGCGGCTTTATGTCTGGGGCTGGCGGAAGCACTGCTGCGGAAACCGCGACAGGGACAATGGCCGGGGCCGGTATGTCCTCGTATCTCCCCTATGCCGGAGCAGCGATCAACAGCATCACGAACTTCTCCCAAGGCAACACGGGAGCCGGCATCGGAAGCTTGGTCGGCGGCATAGCTGGAGCCTATTTCGGGCCTATCGGCTCGATGGCCGGCTCGATGATTGGCGGCATGATCGGCGGCCTGTTCGACGGTGGCTCCGAGCACGGCCCTGCCGCCACCGGCTCGATTGAAACCGGCGGCGCCACCCACGGGATGAACTCCCCGGTCAACGGAAACCAAGACGCCGCCTGGAACGCCGACGCCGGCCGGTTGATCGGCGTCACGTCCTCGTCGCAGCTCGACCCGAACACTTGGTACGCCAACACGAACAGCGAATCGGTACGTGGTGGCGACGGCGGGTCCATGTCCTCGCTGGCTAAAAGCACCGCCGACAGCTTGAACGCCTTCATGGCTCAGTACAACCTGACCATGACGAAGCAGGCATCGGCCCTGATGATCTCGGGGGACAACTCGAACCCCGGCTACGGCTCGACCGATGCCCTGATGATGGCCCTCGCCAACAACAAGATGATGGCCGGCAGCGGTGACGTCGGTCAGGTCATGCAGGCCGGTGGATGGAAGGATACCAAGACGCTCCAAGCTGCGCTCCAGGCGGCATCTGGCGTCGATACTTCGTACAAGGCCCTCAACGAGAACTCGTATCAGCAGAAGCAGGACCAGCTCGACCAGCAGTTCGCGGCTCAGAAGGCCCAGGCGACGCAGTACGGCTATAGCACCGATCAGCTCACCGCCATCTACAACCAGAACACCCTCTACAACAACCAGGACCAAGCCGCCGCCGCCAACTCGAACAGCGCCGCTCTGGCATCTCGGGCTGCCGCGCTGACTGGCGGATCGCTCGACACGACAGCCGCCTCTCTCAAGGCGTCCCAGGCCGAGGAGATGCTCAAGGCCCAGCGCGACCACACGACGGATACCACGAAGCTGGCGGCGGTCCAGGATCAAGAATACGCCCAGACGATGGCCGACGCTGCGGCCAAGCTCCAGACCGTTCAGACCACGCTTGCGGCCAAGGGCATGGCCGACCTCGGTCAGGTCGTCAATGCGGCTTGGGCGCAGATCGCGCAGCAGGGCTATAACACGGTCCTGGACGCGGCCAAGAATGGGCAGGACGTGAGCCAAGCATCGGCGATTGCCGCAGTGGACGCGGCCAAGGCGCAGTTGCAGGCGGTGATTTCCTCGGCGCAGAGCCAGATCAGCGTCCTCCAGACCGAGTTGCAGCAGTCTGGCAGCCTGCGCGATGCCGTTACGTCGATGCAGGACTCTCGACTGACGCCGCAGCAGGCGTATGACACCGCGATCAGCCGGTTCCAGACGACGCTCACGGCGGCGCAGGGCGGCAATCTGGACGCGCTCGGCAAGGTCACGGCCTACGGCCAAGCGGCGGTGAACGCCGAGAGCACGGTCTACGGCGGGACGCAGACCACGGTCTTCGATCAGGTGACGACTGGGCTGGCCGGACTTGCCGACCAGATCGACGCTCAGAACGGCATCCAGTACGACGCCGCGATGGCGCAGCTCAATGCCCTCCAGACCATTGCGCTCAACACCCAGAAGCAGCTCACGGCGTCCACGGACTCGGTGTCCGCGCTCCAGGGGTACGAGGCCACCGCGACCGCCGCCTACGCCCAGGCGACGGCTCAGCTCGCCTCGATGGCCGGCACGTTCAGCTCGGCGGTCTCGACGATCCCGGCCTTGACGGCTGCCGTCAACACAGTCGCCCAGATTTCGGCCGGTGTGTCGAGCGTGGTGACCTCGGCGCTGAGCGGGGGGTCCAGCAGTTCCGGTTCGGGGGGTGCAGGTTCGTCGTCCAGCGCTCCGGCTTGGGCGAGTCAGATTGACCTCTCAGCGTACAACACCTCCGGAGCCGCTGCGAACATCAACGCCTTCCGTACGTCTGATAACCCGCAGCAATACGGGCTGCTGTACGACATGATAAGCGGCTCGAACAATGCAACGACCGCTGGCTCTAAGTACGATTTCGGCACTCAGTCCGTGGCATACCAAGCGTATAACGCGGCGGTTAGCCCTAACGCTTATCAAAGCGCGCTGCTAACCACCGTCGGAAACGCCCTGTACGGCTCCGTCCCTTCGGGAGCGCAGATCGGAGCCCTTTACTACTTGCTGCTTAACGGACCTTCTAGCAAGCCCGGCGTCAATAAGTCCGACTTCAGCTCGAACGAGGCGATTCTCGGAATCTCTGGGTTCGCCTCCGGTGGTGACTTCGGAGGCGGCCTGCGCATCGTCGGCGAGCGCGGGCCAGAGCTTGAGGCCACCGGCCCGGCCCGGATATGGAACGCCGATCAGACGCGACGGATAGTCGGCGGTGATAACTCGGACCTCCTGGCGGAACTCCAGGCACTGCGGGCCGAGGTCGCCGCTCTCAGGCAGGCCACCGCCGCCGGCGCCATGCACGTCGCCGATACGGTGTCTGCGGGGAATAACCGCCTCGCCACCGCCGCTGAGCATGCGGCTTATCAACCCCGCGCGGTGGCGGCGTAATCATGGACATCCTCTTCGAGCAGTCCGCCATTGATACCGGCGGAAACGCCGTCGTGCGCCGGTTCGGCGGCACGGCGTTTACGACCGCCCCCACGGATAGCCCGTCGAACACCGTCTACCTGCCGCTGATCCGCACCGCCGGCAGCTTCGAACGGCACTCCTGGAGCAAAGGCGCCACCACCGGCCGCAGCCAAGCCGGGTTCGGCGCAATCCGAGTGGCGAACACCAAGGTGAACGGCGTTTGGCTGCTGGACAGCCTCGTCCATGACGCGGTCGACGGCCAGCCGTTTGTGATCCGGATGGGAGATGGCAATAGCCTGTCGGGATATCCGGTCTATGCCACCGGGATCACCAAGGCGATCCAGCCGGGGTGGGACTACATCGATTACATCCTCAATGACCAGACGTCGTTTCTCTGGGATTTGCCTCTCCAACAGACGAAGTACCTGGGCACGAACTCGGGGGGCACCGGCCTAGAAGGGCTCGCAACCGACCTCATCGGAACGATCAAGCCGATGCTGGTCGGCAAAGTCCAGAACATCAGTCCTCCGCTCGCCAATGCGGTGCAACTCGTCTATCAGGTGGACGACGGCGGCGCCAAGCTGCCGATGACGCTTACGGTTTACAGCAGCCGCAACGTCGTCACGCCCGGCACCCAGCGCGCCACCCTGGCGCTGCTACAGAGCAACACACCGACCAGCAGCACATACGATTGGTACGCTGGCCCAGAGGGTTGGTACTTCAAGCTCTGCGTCGGGATTGTTGGCCGCATCACCTGCGATGTCGCCGAGGGCGCATCGTCTGATCGCACCATCGCGCAGACCACCAGCCGACTGATCACGCGCGTCGCCAGTAAATACCCAGGGTACGCGATCCCAGCTATCGACGGGATCACGACGCTGGATGGTAAATTCTTGGCGGAAGTCGGGGGCTGGACGATCAGCGATACCACTCTCGGGGCCACCCTTGATGTGATCCTGGCAAGCGGGGGATGCTACCTCGCCGACAAGCGCGTGACTGGCTTGAACCTTGGCCGGCTTGAAGACCCCGACACGCTGCCGAGCGCATTGACGCTTTCTGAGTGGCAGATAGTCAACCTGACCCTCTCGGCACCGAACGATTCCGGCATTGGTCTCCGGGTGGGATCGACAGGGTTCGGGATTTACGCCAGCAACCCGATCTACAGCGCGCAAGGAACCGTCGCAGGAATCCCGCCTTGGCAGGTAATGCTCGACTACGGTCAGAATTACACGATCATGACCGAGACAGACCTTCCGTCAGATAGCGCAACAGATGTTGCATTCACTAAGGTTCAATTCCGAACGGTCATGGCGAGCGACACGTCCGTTCTTGCAGCTCACTTAAAGGCACCTGAGTTTGACCTAACCACTCTTCTCCGGTTTCAAGCCGACGCGCAGACGGAAGCAAACCGCCAACTCGCGCTCCGTAAGGTGCAGCGGGTAGTCGTTAGTGTGCAGGTGCCGAGCAATTTCGCGGCTTCACTAGACTTGGGAAGCGCGTTCACTCTCGCGCTGGCAAGGTTTGGCTGGGATGCGGGGCGCAACTTCCTCTGCATCGGTCTTATAGAAAATTACGGGGACTACCAAACCCCGGCGACAACCACAATCATCGGATGGGGGCTACTATGACTTTACTTTGCAGCACCGCGATCACGACAGCGGTCACCGGCTCTATCCAAACCGCCCAGACAGGCTTCGGTAAGGTCACCGCCCTCACCATCGAGGCGGCCTTTACCTACGTCGCATCAGCCGCAACAACGGTCGATGCCTACGTCCAGACCAGCATCGACGGCGGCACGACCTGGATCGACATCGCCAACTTCCACTTCACCACTGCGTCGGCGACGAACATCGTCAACGTGAGCGGCCTGACCGCCGTTACGACGCCGACCGCGATCACGGACGGCAGCATCGCGAACAACACGGTTCAGCAGGGCGTCCTCGGCGAGCGCTACCGGGTCAAGATCACGTCGGTTGGCACTTACGGCGCCGGCACCACTCTGATCGTCAACGTCGCGGCGCGGTAAACGATCATGACCGCATCCGCCTCGAACTGCTTGCTCTGCACCCAGAATTACGTGGACGTGAATGGGCTCTACGCGCCTACGTTCTCAGGGGGATTGTGGTCGGATACTTTGCCTCTGACCAACCTGCAAAACCCGATGCTGGCTTACAAGGCGCGGTCGGCGAGTTGCGTTCCGTCGGACACCTCGTTTGTCTGCGACCTCGGGGTGACGCGATCGATCATGGCCGTCGTCATCCCGGCTCCGCATAACCTGAGCCAGAGCGCGTCCTACACGATCAGCGTCTTCAAAGACGCCGCTCTCACCGTCCTCGCAGGTACATACTCTGGCGTTCTTTCTCCAGTGGTATTCCCATTTGGAACGGTGCCGTTCGAAGACCAGCATTGGTATAATGGGCAGTATACCCCGGAAGAGTTCAACAACTTTAAGGTTCCTGTGGTCGCTCTATTCACCACTGCGGTACTGGGGCGATATGTCCAGGTGCTGATAACCGACCAGAGCAACCCGTATGGTTACATCGAACTGTCTCGCCTGTTCGTTTCCCCAGGTTATCAGCCGTTCTACAATATGAGCTATGGGGCTCAGCTTGTCCCGGTTGACCCGTCCGTCGTGACGAAGACGATTGGTGGATACAGAGCTTTCGATGCTCGGCCGAAATACCGTGAATTCCATCTGGCTATCCAGACCCTCCCAAACCAGGAAGCTCTGTCTTCGGTCTTCGATCAGCAATTCGCGCTCGGCTTGTCTGGTCAGGTATTCTTCTCGGCCAACCCGAAAGACATAACCAACCTCCATCGCGTGTCGTTCCTTGCGAACCTGAGCAAGTTGAACCCAATCACGATGGCTTACTACGGATACTCGGGCGTCGCTTACGACCTGATCGAAGTCGTCGCCTAAGAACTCGAACGCATCGTCTGAAATGCCTCGATTGGCCTCTTGCTAGGGGACTGATATGTCTACAGTTACGCTCAACGGAAACCCCTATCCTGACAATATTCTGTCGGGGTTCGGGTATTTAACCCCTGGGGCATTTGGTGATGTCTACCCGCTCTGGCAAAAGATGTGGGTGGACGGTAAGGCTGACCTCGGGACGTCTTCGACCCTGGCGCAAAACTGGGCGTCTCTGACCGGATCGCTGGTCGCCTCGACGGACTATTCAGCCAAGGAATGGGCGCAGGGAACAACGGCGTTATCGTCCAAGAGCTGGGCCACCCTCACCGGGGCTTATGTCACCGGCACCAGCCTAAGCGCCCAGGAATGGGCCGCCGGCACGTATAAGCGCGGCGCGGCCGGTTTTGGCTCTGCTAAGGACTGGGCGACCCTGTTGGCGGCGACCGCCGACAACGCGGAATATTCTGCGAAAGAATATGCCATCGGGATGACGGTTGCGGCCGGGTCTTCCAAGAGCTGGGCGACGCTTACCGGGGCCTACGTCACCGGCACATCCCTCTCAGCGCAGGAGTGGGCCACGGGGACTTACAAGCGAGGTTCGGCTGGCTATGGGTCGGCTCAAGACTGGGCGATGTATATCGGCGGAACGGTTGACGGCACGAACTACAGCGCCAAGTACAACGCGAATTTGGCGGCGGCCTCGGCCACTGCGGCAGCGGCGTCTGTCGTCGCCCTAAGCGACACCAGCAGCACCAGCCTCACCATCGGAACCGGCTCGAATACTTTCACCGTCTCGGCTGGAAAGCAGTTCATCACGGGCGAGTTCATCACCGCCGCCTACACGACCACGCCCGCGAACTATATGCACGGGCAGGTGACGAGTTACAGCGGCACGACCCTGATCGTCAATGTCACGGACGTCGGTGGGTCCGGGACTTACAGCGCCTGGACGATCAGTCCCTCAGGGAGCCAAGGCACGACAGGCGCATCGGGCGCCAACACCATCCTCCAGGGCGGCGCCGCCGGCGGAACAGCCAACGCTTTGACCGTCAGCACCCAGGGCGCGATCTCGACGGCGCTCAGGGGCTATCACGTCACCGTGACGACGGGAGGTTCCGCCAGCAGCGCCACGTCCGCGACGCTCTCGGTGGACACTTCCGGCGTCAAGTCGATCTCGATCAACGGCAGCACGACTCTGGCCTTGGGCGCTCTCCCGGCCAACACCACCCTCAGCTTCGACTTCGACGGTACCAACTGGCAACTAGCTGGCGGCTCTGGATCGTCTGACTTTGACCAAAGCTGGCTTTACGCATTCTAGTTCTGAAGGAGAAAACGAAATGACAACCACAATGGATACAAACAGCTATCGGGCGACATTTCCGAAAACTATCGGAACGCTCGACATCACGACCTGCGCCACCGGTAAGCTGACGTACAACACGCTGACGGGGTGCTCAAAGCTGAGCACGGCCGGAGCGAATGGCTCTGAGTATACACATCTGGGTGCATTTCCGATGGTTGGAACTTCCGCTACTCAGGTGACGTTGCTGTATTCTCCGGACGGAACTGCATGTGCTGGTCCGATTGCAAGCACGACGTTGTCGGCGTTTGCGACCACGACCGCGGGCACGTTACAGACAGCAGCTTTTCTGAATGCCGATGGTACGCAGATATCTGAATCATCTCCGCTCCGGCTTCCCGCCAATGGTCAGTTATGGGTGCAGATCGGGGCCACTCAGACTGCGCCGGGCGTCGCCGTTGTCGCGCAGCGGAGGGACTTGTAATGGCCCTCGGTGGACCCCTTGGCGTAGCACTCGGCGCTACGTCGAAGACTGCTCCATTCACAGGCACTGTCTCCCCAGCCAATGCTGGAGCGGGGTCCATTACCGCACCCGCAGGCGCCACTCGAATGACGTGCATATTGCAGGGCGCGGGCGGAGGCGGAGGCGGAGCCGATGCTGCGGGTTATGACGGCGGTGCTGGTGGCGCAGGGAGCAAGGTAACAGTTGTGCTTCCGGTCTCCGGCGGGGCCGGTATCTCGTATAACGTCCCAACTGGTGGCCGCGGTGGCGCGTACGATACGCGCGGAGCTGAAGGCGAAGATGCGGGCGGCGGTGGCGGCGGTGGCGGATATTGTAGCTTGTCCATCAACGGAACGCTTGTTGCCATCGCGGCAGGCGGCGGCGGGGGCCCTGGCGCGTCCTGGGGGGCGTCTGAGACATCCCCTGGTGGCGCGGGGGGAGGCCTGACGGGAGCCTCTGGGTCAACCCCACCTTATGGTGGTTCTCCCGCCACGGGTGGGACTCAAGTAGGTGGTGGGAGTGGCTCGATAGCCGGAAACAACGTGTCTGGTGGTTACAACGGAATCTCTGGGTCCGCACTGACAGGCGGAAATATCAGTCCCAGTCCCCAACCGTCTCCGGCAAATGCAACGACGGTCGGGGGCGGCGGAGGCGCGGCCAATAATTCCATTGTCCATGGTGCTACTTGCGGCGGTGGCGGGGGCGCGGGATATTTCGGAGGTGGCGCGGGTTCTGAGACTGGGTATGGCAACTATGACTACGGCAGCAGCGGCGCAGGTGGTTCTGATTATGTGAGCGGTGCGGTTACGTCATATACGATGTCTCAAGGTTCCGGTGGCGTAGGAGGCGCTGCTGGGGTCCACGGAACATCACAGCTTAGTGGTGCCGCTGGAGCCAACGGCTCGCTGCTAATCACTTTCGGGTGAGGGTAGAAATATGTCGTGCTATAAAGTGAACACACTGACGGGTGAGATATTATCCGCTCAGCTCGTCCAGCCCCCGGAAGAGTTTTCCGGCTTGTCTTATGCTGTGCTTCAAGACCTTGGACCGGCGTTCCCAGATCGGTCGGACCTTTCCGGGGTCGGATTTTGGGAGGAATCTCGGGTTTCCGCGTGTCCGGACCCGATGCACATTGCGGCAGATGTTTGGCCGCCTGTCGCCGATATGGAACGTAAAGTAGTCGTCACAACTCAGGGGGTGGTGCCAAAGCCGCTCTTTCTGATCCAGAGGGATGTTAAGCGTTTAGGCGTTGAGGTTGATGCCTGGATTGATCAGATATCGCAGGAACGTGGCTACAAGTCTATCGAAGCCGTGTGCAGCTATGCCAACAGCGCGAATGCGGCCTGGGCGGCTGATGCTCATGCGGCAATCACTTGGCGCGATGCTGTTTGGTCGGCGTTCTTCGCTACTCAGGCCCAAGTCCTCGCCGGGACCGTTCCGATGATGACCCAGGGCGCTCTCATCGCTTCACTGCCCAAGATCGTGTGGCCATCATGACCACCATCGACCCTGCCGCCCTCGCGCTGATCAAGCAGTTCGAGGGCCGCCCGACGCATCCCGAGTGGCCGGGCGGCGCCAGCGGAATCACTATCGGTTACGGCTCGGACATCGGCGCTGACCCTGACGGCCTGGACGATTGGCACGACCACCTCGACCCCTACGCTTTCGCTCGTCTGCAAGAGGCGCGCGGCGTTCGGGGACCGGCGGCGATGGCGCTGTTGCCCAAGCTCCGGGACATTGAGATTCCGCCGGCCGCGTCCGAAGCGGTGCTGATCGGCGCCGCGTTGCCGGCCTATCTCGTGCTGACGCTCCATACATTCCCCGGCGCCGAACATCTCCCGGCCATGAGCCAGGGCGCGTTGGTGTCGCTGGTCTACAATCGCGGAGCATCGCTCGACGGCCCTAAGCGCCAGGAAATGGCAGCCATCCGCGACCACATCGACGCCGCCGTCTACGACATGGTGCCGCTTGAGTTCGCGTTGATGGCGCGGCTTTGGAAAAACGGCGTTCCGACAGCATCGAATCTCGCCGGCCGCCGGTATTACGAGGGCCACCTGTTCGAGCGCGGGTTGATGGGCGCTCATCTGACCGACCAATCCACGCTCCTGCTCGGGGACTCTGGCGACAGGGTGCGGGCGATGCAGCGGGCGCTGCGGGTCAATGCTGATGGTGAGTTCGGCACCGGCACTCTGATTGCGCTTCTCATTTGGCAGAGCCGTCAGGGGTTCTCAAAGCACGGCATGGCTGACGCCGATACGCTGCGGTCGTTGGGGCTATGAAGCCGAAGTTTCCGCCCCCGGTCATCTCTGCCGCCGAAGTCGCCGAAGCCGCAGCCTGCCCGGCTCGGACGGTGCGGTGCCAGTCGCCGGGGTATTGCTACACCACCCTCTGCCGGCGCAGGCTGGCGCACAAGGATACCTGACATGAGTATCTTCTCCGACATCGCCGAGGCTGGGCTCAACAGCCTCGCCCAGTACGCCCCGACTCTCGCCACCATGATCGGCGGCCCGCTCGCCGGCACGGCCGTCACCGCGATCGAATCCGTGCTCGGCATCACTCCGACCGGCGACGCCAACAAAGCCCTGGCCGCCTGCGCCAACGCCACGCCGGAGCAAATCCTGGCGCTCAAGGCCGAGGACAACCGGCACGCCGAGGCTCTCCAGAAGGCCGGTATCGACCTGGAGACCTTGGCGCAGAAGGATCGGGACTCCGCGCGCCAGCGGGAAATCGCCGTGAAAGACTGGGTTCCCGGCGTGCTGGCTATCGTCCTCACTGTAGGGTTCTTCGGTCTTTTAGGCTGGCTTGTGAGCCACGAACCGCCTGTAGGCAGTCGCGACATCCTCAACATCATGCTCGGAGCACTCGGGGCCGGTTGGGGAACCATGGTGAGCTATTTCTACGGCAGTTCTAAAGGAGCTGACGCTATGGCCGCAAAGCTCTCAGTGCGATAAGAGCGGCATGGTGTAGCATACGCCACAAGGCTTTAATTGTGTTCCCCGCTGCTGCATAGCAGAATTCCCCATTCGCTGGTCTCCAGGGAGGGGGAAATGGGTGAGCCGCATGTCGTTTCTGCGCTGCGCGACAAGAGAGCCGAGTTGGCCGGGCTGGCGCAGCACCATGAGCAACAGGCTCTCGCCTTTAGGTCCGAGATGGGCCACGTCGATGCCGTCCTGAGGCTCTACGCGCCCGACCTGGAGCCGGAATCGATCCCCGCTCGCCGGTATCGGCGGCGGTGCCCATTCTTCAAGAACAAGGAGGCCACCAGACTCTGCGCCGACGTGCTGCGCGGTGCCGACGAGCCAATGGCGACGAACGCCATCACGGCTCGGGTGATGCACCGGAAGAAGATGGCGGGCGATGACCCGAAGGTGATCGACCAGATGCGCCGGACGGTCTACAAGACGCTCAGCCGGCAGCGCAGCTACTTCCAGCGCCACGATGGGGAGTTCGGCGAACTCACATGGTCGCTGCTGGACCCAATGCAGCCAATGATGATCTAGTCGTGCCGCTCGCCGATATCACGCCGCCCAATTCCGCTGCCAGTACCCGACGAAATCAATGCTGGGCGCGGTTTTGCCGACCAGACGACCGACAATCTCGAACTGATCGCCGTTCGACAGGTCTTTGAAGTCTTCCCGCCATGCGATTTCGTTAGCGTACCGGGCGGCGTAGGCGCCAGAGATGTGGTGATGAATGCCAATTTCCGACCGACGGAGGCGGTTGAAGAGTCCCTCAGCATGGTTGGTGCAGGCTTTGTCCTCACCAAAATATTCGACCGAGTGGTTCACCCGATAGTTTTTGTAAGGCGCAACAACCTTGTCCCATGCAGGAGCCTCATCGGCGTGGACGATTGTTCCCTTGTCGAGGTTATCGCGGATGAATTCACCAGAATCATCTTCGCTCTGAAACACCTTGGTTTTGGTACGACCGCCCCGCTCGGTTATGGCGACAACGCATTGTTCCTTGCCGTTCTGATTCTCCTTACGGCGCATGTCCTTGCGTTTGGCTTTTCGATTTTCGGGATATTCATAGCCACCGATAAAGCAGCCGTCGATTTCAACAATCTTGTCGAGACCTCCAATATTATTAGCCATAACCTCTTTATGAATGCATTCGCGCAGCTTGTGCTCAAGGACGAATGCGGTTTTGTATTGAACATTAAGCTCACGCGAGAGCATCAATGCCGCAGAACCCTTAACATTATTAACGTAGATTACAATGGCGGCGAGGTAGTCCCGTATTGGCAACTTGTGATGGGCGAACGAGGTGCCAGCGGTGAGGCCAATGTCCTTTGCGCACCCCGAGCAGCGGTAGCGGAACGTTCCGTTTGGTCGGCGACAGTCGTAGTGCTCGTCGCAGGAGCCGCAGTGCCGGCAGATTGGCTTGCCGTCATTTTGGTGCCAGCGGAGCCGAGCAAAGGCGGCCTCGGCCTCAAGATCGGTCATTCTGAAGATGTTGCCAAGGGAGATGGTGCGAGCCGACGCCTTCTTGAGGCGGTGCGTGCCTTGCTTGCGGTAGCGACGGGCCATGGCCGAACCCCCTCTTACTGTGTTCGACAAGGCTAGCACACCCTACCATTGGTGTCAACACAAAACCAATGGTAGGCATTGCTATACAAATGTGATAGGTATCTTGACCACCCTACGGGGCAACCATTTTTTGGGAAGAATCATGACCTACGACGAGTTTCGGCGGCAGCTTGGTAAGGCAGCCATCAGCATCCGTGAGTTTGCAGAACTGCTTCGAATGTCACCCAACACCGTTTCAAACAAGGCCCAGCAGGGCCGCGTCCCAGACCACATGGCGGTGATCGCAGCGCTGATCGCCGAGATGGCTGAGAGGCAGATCGACTACCGTTCTATCATAGGCAAGCTTGACTTGGACGGCGGCTCACATCGCGGCAACCGCACGAGGAATGATTGAGCCTTGAACCCCGCGAGCGTTCACGTTATGTTCTGGTTGCGGAAAAAATCAATGTATCCCGCAAATTCAGGCTTGACTTTGGCGCCAGTTTGGCGCCACATATGTAATCAGCGTTAGCTTAGGGCAATCAGTGCGCGATGTCTCCAACATTTGAAGGGATGTGCTCAAAAATGGACTCGCGAAATCGCACCAGTTTCCGGTTGCCACCTGAGGTAAACAATCAGATTGACATCCTAAGGCAGCAACTTCCTGGCACGGTGTCTCGGAACACTTGGATAGAGATTGCAATACGAGAAAAGATCGAGCGCGACACTAAGGTCGATGGGGTGACAAAATGAGCCATAAATTCTTTGAGTTTTTCGCAGGCGGTGGCATGGCTAGAGCCGGCCTTGGGAGGAATTGGGCTTGTGCTTTCGCGAATGATTTTGATCCCAATAAAGCATCGGCTTATAGGGCTAATTGGGGAGAGTCTGATTTGTTGCTTGGTGATATTAATGTCATCACCCCGAAACAGCTTCCAGGAACGCCTGACTTAGTATGGGCATCATTTCCTTGTCAGGACCTTTCGCTTGCAGGGAATTACCTTGGTATTGGTTCATCATCGGACAAATGCCACACCCGATCTGGGACATTCTGGCCATTTTGGCGTCTAATGCAGTCCTTGATGAAAGATGGACGTTCTCCGAAAATAATTGTCCTTGAGAATGTATTTGGAGCATTAACATCCAATAATGGACAGGATTTTGCCGCAATCGCAGCGACATTTGCGCACTCAGGCTACCGTTTTGGCGCAATGGTTATCGATGCCGCGAAGTTCCTCCCCCACAGCCGCCCTCGGGTATTTGTGGTTGGTGTTCACCCCGATATTAGTATTCCGGCAAAACTATTGCTGAGTAAGCCGAATGAGGCGTGGCATCCACAAGCTTTGCGTCAGGCTTACACCAACATCTCTCAAGAAGCCAAATCGATGTGGGTTTGGTGGAAACTTGCTGAACCGCCTGTGCGCTCGTCCCGTTTCTCAGACCTAATACAGGACAATCCTGAGGGGTGTTCTTGGCACACCCCTGCCGAGACGGCCCGTCTACTTGGTATGATGAACTCCTTGCACCTTGGAAAAGTTGAGGCTGCTAAGGCAATAGCTCAGTCTGAGGGGCGCCTCGTTGTTGGCGGGGTTTACAAGCGCACCCGCGTTGACGACGGGGATAAGGTGCAGCGCGCCGAGGTGCGCTTCGACGATCTTGCTGGATGCCTTAGAACACCTTCTGGCGGATCATCAAGGCAGAGCATCATCGTGGTGGACCAGAGCCGGAGAGTTAGATCCCGCCTGCTCTCTCCGCGTGAAGCTGCACGGCTGATGGGGTTGCCCGATACTTATAAGCTTCCAAAGAGCTACAACGAAGCCTATCATCTGGCAGGTGACGGGGTGGCTGTCCCCGTCGTCCGGTGGCTTGCTCAACACATCTTTGAACCTCTCTTGAGTCACAACCTTTCGCGCTTAGCAAAGAAGGCGGCCTAATAAATGATTTCTTTTCTCGATGACTTTTACAAAGCGAACCGTTTCCGTGGAAAAGGGCCGCTTTCTGTGGCATTAGTTGTAACTGATCATGCGAGAATATCAGGCATTCCGCTGAACCCAGATAACCTTATCACTGGTGGCGGTGGGCAGGTTCTCGGGCTAGGCCAGGGGAAGGTACAAGCGATCCTGGCTAGGCACGGCATTACAAGGATTCTTGCAAAAGAGTGCGGAAGGACTTCGCGCGGAAGCATCGCGAACATGCGTACTTACGTTGCGTTCCTTAACGACCATCCAGAATTTAGCATCACCGATGTAGAGGAATTTTGGATAAACCGTGTTCGCGATTTTTTTACAGCCAAGCCATTTACTCTTCGACTTGACGGCGCACTTGGCCTAAGGGCTGTTGTGCGAAGCTTGATGCGGCAAGCCGAGGAAAGACAACGCGAAATGCCTGGGAATATGTTTCTTGGCACTATGATGCAGCATCTCGTCGGGGCCAAGCTATCCCTTGTTCTTGGACGTGGCGTTGTCGAGCAACATGGTTCTAATGAGAATGATGAAGCTGACAATAGGACTGGTGATTTTGAAACGGGCGATGTTTCTATCCATGTTTCAACCGCGCCCGGCGAGGCGCTTATGCGAAAATGTTCGGAGAACATCGATATTGGGCGCAAGCCTATAATTGTGACAACCTCAAAAGGAGCTATGGCCGCTGAGGTTTTTGCAGAGAAGTGCAATATCACTGACCGAATTGACATTGTTGAATTTGAACAGTTCATTGCGACAAATATTTATGAGCTTGGCCGGTTTGTTCCGGAAGAACGTCGCCTCCGTATAGATTCACTTCTTCAATTATATAATGAGATAATTGACACTTACGAAACCGACCCAAGCTTAAAGATTGAACTGTCTAAGGGGCGGTGACACATCGCCCATCATACGCTATAACCTAGGTTGTCACAGACTCTCACCATACACGCTTAGGTTCTGTGGCGTATGCTACACCATGCCGGATAAGAGCCTTGCAGCAGTTTCGGAGCGATGGCTTATTCATGGTGTCACCTCGTCGTTCCAAGTGAACTTCCCGCTCGTCGTGTCATAGTGCGCGGCGTGGTGGGCGATGATATCTGCATGAGGTTCAGTGGCTTTGGCAGCCAGGATACCAACCCCTACTGCTCCGAGGAAAAGACCAACCAGGAATCCAGTCAGCGTATCCATCAATTGTTCTCCTTCTTCACCGGCCGGTACGCCTCACACTTATCTTCCCCAGTCTTCGGGGTGAAAGCCATGTACGACTGCCGGTATTCACACGGAGTTGCTGTTGCTCGATAGCAATGGCTGCGGCTGGGGCAGTCTAGGTTCAGGCAGAGAGAAATATCAGGCATCACGTATCCTCCACCGGCTTATCAAGGCGGATTTCACTAATGTCTTTCCATCCGTCCTCTCCATCCTGACCATAGAAATGGTTGACACCACCCAGCGGCACCACAGCCGCCTGCCCCGCCAGCAAAGCGTCAACCGCTTCATCGGTCAGGCCGAGAGCTTCGAGGGTGACGATAATCGCCCGGTGCGCGTGCATGGTCGCAACGCTGTCCTGGCATTTTGTGCCGAGAATATAGGCACGGTGAATGGCGGATGCGCCAAGATCAACCAGCTTCTTCAGTCCGTTTTCCATTATTTGTTCTCCATCGGCTTGTCGAGGCGGCCAGCGTTTATTGCTCTCGTCCAATCAGGCTGTATATCGGCGGGTGTTGTCTCGTAACAAAGTTCATCGACCATAGACTGAGTAATGGTCATCGGCACCACAGCCGCGCGGCCTTCGATGAGGGCTTTTCCAGCTTCAACGCCGATATTCGCTGTCAGCAGTTCGCCAGTGACCAGCAAGCGCTGTTCAGCCTTCCGCCTCCGCCCCACCTCTCGATTGTTGGTCTCCAAGAGTTTGGTGACGTGGGCGTCGTGCTTGGTCTTCGCCAATTCAATGTGGGTGCGCAATACCCGTATATTGGCTTTGGCCTCATTGAGTTCGTTCCAGTAATTTTTCTCCCCCATCGCAGAGAAATGGGACAACCCGGCTTCCAGTTCTGCCACCATGGAACTGATCGCGTCACGCTCGGCTTCCAGTTCAGTGACACGGGCGTCGTGCTTGGTCTGCATCTCGGATGTCATCCGGTTCGCCCAAGCGGACCATTCAATGGCCTGCGCCTTGAGCGCGTCACGCTCAGCGCGGATGACTTCGATCTGTCGATCCTGCGTCTCCGCGATCAGCCGCCACTCGCATTCGTGGTCAGACATTGGCATCCTCCTGTGCGATTAACGCCGCGAACAGGGCGCGCAAGATGGCGAGCGGGGCGGTGGGGGCCTTAGCTTCTTCCATATGTTTTCCTACTTCCAGGTGTAGGAAGAACTGATAGCGATTTGCTGCAATCGGGTCGTACTCCATATCCCACATAGATACCGGCAGCACTCGCTCCACCAGCCCCAGCGCGGCGTCTATACTGGCGGTATACGGCGGCGTACCTTGGCTCACATCTACGCTGTTGAGTGCCAGCCTGATGGCTGTGTCAATTTTCCACCCCAGCCCGCTCGCCTCTTCCAGTCGCCGGGCGATGTCGCGGAGTTGTTCGAGTTTGGTCATACGGGCTCACTCCATTCAGGAAGCTGAACAGTAGCGATATGCCGACTATCCAGGGATCGTTTTTGGGTATCGTAGATTATTGCCGACGTGACAAACTCGTTACCTATCCCATAGACCTCAGCCACCCCCACCACTTGACTGGTGGGTTGATGAGGTCTAAGCAATGCCCTGAGTATCCAGAAATGCTTTTACCGTCAGCGCACCAGGTTCTAACAGCATTCTCAATGCTCGGCGTGGCGATGGTGGATTATGGTGAACTGCGGCGGGTGCTGCGGGCTTGCCGAGGGGATTCCCCGTCCTAAATGTGTGCAAAATTTGCACGTAGTCACTAGCTACCATCCAAAATAGTCACCACCCCGCTGGCTTCGGCTGGCGGGGTTCTTTTTTGCGTTTAGGTGGGTGGGGTTAGGGTCTGCATGCTTCGGCTCCTGTAAAAAAGCGGCGTGGTGATCAATTCCGGCGTTTCAGCAGCGGCGGCGCGCCACCCTGTCAGGGGCTGGGGCCGGTCATATCGGGAGATCAGGCGGAAGGTGGCGGCCCGAGGGCGATATGGCAGAAACGCAATCAAGCAGGTAGCATCCCGTCACTCCATCCAGCCAAATCACCGCCGAGTGACCAGACAAAATCCCCGCCTTGGTCCGTGTTGTTGTTTCGATCACCGCACCATCGTCCTTGCGAAGCCGCACCCGTTGACCGACCTGATAACGTGAGTTCCATCGCTCAACTGCGTCGGAAAGTTTCTTGGCGGATGGCGGTTTCATAATCGACTCCTGTACAGACTGGCGGGGGGTGACTGGAGAAAACAGTAAAACTGGATGTGCGCTCATGGTTTCGGAGCAAAATCGATCAGAACCGCCCATGTGTCGGTTGAAATCGCACCCGCACGAAGCATCGTCTCCGTCGGGGTCCTGGGCAAAATAGCGTGCTCCTGTTCAATTGCCCGGATGACCTCGGACGCGACGCCGATTTGGTCCTGCCACTTGAACGCATTCCGTGGGGGTTCGCCACGCTGCCGAATCACGCCGGGATCGTCCGGATTCTCGCCACGGCGCGCGGTGATAACTCTGGCGATTTTTTCTATCAGGTTCACGACTTCACCTTTTGGGGGCGTTGTTGGATGGTCAGGCGGCAACCGCAGCCTCGTTTTGCGACCCCCCGACATGCTCCGAAATTCACGATGGACAAAATATCGCATATCAGCTATCGTGTCAATCGCATATTCGATATGGGTTGGGCATGGGCCGGAAAAAAGAGTTCACCGAGCGGATGATCGCGGCGTTTCCGGCGGGAACGCTGGTACGGATTGATGCCGCGCTCGTGCCCGGAGAAAAGCGAACCGATCTTATTCGGGGGGCTGTATCGAAGGAAGTGGCGAAGCGTGGGCGTCTCCGCAAACACCCTGACCGAAGGAATGACGGTGATGAGTGACGAAACGCGCGAAGGGGTATCGGTGACGAAAAAAATCGCATGGGATCGTAATTGGAGCCGGGAGATGCGCCGCGTCCGACTGTGTGGTAGGATGGCGCACCATGGGCCGTGGGCGTGGCAGCGCAAGCCGAGGGTCTTCACGCGGGTTCGATATCTGGTAGGCATCATGACCTATGAGGCGGAAATCCGCTGTTGGCTGACTCAGCGCCCGCATGGCTCACTTACGTCGATCTACGGAGAGAAGCCCCTGCCTAGGGCGTGGCGGAAGCGGTGACGGCCGTGATGTGCGCGGACGGAGTTTACGCGGGCGGACCGGGTGGCGGGGCGCGGTTAGCCAGCATCCGGTTTACATCCGGCCTTCCCCGCGACGATACCGAGTCATTTCTCCGTAAAACATGCCCAAACCAAGAATAAACGCAGAACATCAGCGCAACATCATATAATACCCAACCTTGCCAAGGTTGGGGTCGAGGGTTCGAATCCCTTCGCCCGCTCCAATACTTAGCCGGTATTGGGGCGACCGCACATCCGGTTTTACATCCGGCTAACGAAACTCAGGAGGGGCGGTAATCGGCATCCAAAAAACAGGTTCGAATGTCAGGCCGGCGTTCTCCATGTCCCATTCCTCTTGATCCGTTATCTGAGTCAATGTGCTAAATGCTGGATATGTCCAGAGACCTTTGACAAAGCCTCCTGCCCAGACAAAATAGTCACCATCGCCCCAGAGATTGCTTATAAGTAATATCAGAGAGCCATCAAGAGTGGCTGTTGATATTGGCATCCATCTGCAATTGCACGCACTGATCTTATCTTCAATTTTATACCGAGCTGCCATAGCGGCTAAATTACGGTAGTGATCCGTCATCTCCCCCTCCTGCTCTGCGCAATATCCTGCATATGCTCCGGCGCGTGGTGGCCGTAGCGGTCATTGACCATCTTCTCCGACATCCCGACGAACCCGCCGACTTTCCAGGCCGGATGCCCGTCTTGCATCAGCCACGAGACCGCCGTGTGCCGGAGCGTGTGTGGTGTCACATCGTCCAAGCCAGCATCAGCGCACGCCGACTCGAACGACTTCCGAATGTTCTTGATCGGCTGGCCTTCAGCCTCGATGACGAACTGACGAGTCCGCGCTCTGATTCTCCGCAGCCGCGCCAAGAGTCGATTCGGGATCGGGGACGTTGCTCGACGTTTTTTCGTCTGGGCTCTCCCTACTGGCATAAAGTCGATGACGCCGCGCTCCAGGTCGATCCAGCCGCCGGCCGTGTTGGGCTGCCATTGGAGCGACAGAATTGCTTCCTTGCGGGCGCCCATGTAGATGCCGATCAGGATGAAGTCGGTGAGGTATAGCCCCGCCTCTTTGCGCTTCCAAGCGGCGCGCAGTAGCTTTGCGGCGGCGGATCGGTCCAGCCACACATCTTTCCCTTTCGGGGCATCAGGAAGCACGACAACCGGCGCCTCGCCGAGCAAATAGCCCTCGGTGCGGCACCACTCGACGGCGCTGCGCAGAACCCCAAGTTCCCGGCGAACGGTTCCGGCCGCCTTCTTGCCGCCCGTGCGAATCGTCTTGTCCTTGCGGACGCGATCAACGCATTTTGCCTCTCTGGCGTAACGTCGGCATGTCGCGGCGGTGATCTTGTCGACCGTCAGCTCTCCCCACCATTCGGCCAGGGCTTGGCAGTTGTTCGCCAGCGTCTCCCGGCCGGAAACCCCCGGGCCGTGGTGCTCGGCGTAGAGTGACAGCGCATCAACGATCAGGAAAACATTGGGATCACGCGGGCTGTTCCGTTCGTGCTCTGCGTCTCTGGTTTGGGTGAATTCCCCGAGCGCCCCTTCAGCTTCTCGAAGGTCGCCAGTGCCCGTCGAACGCTCACGCTGCCGGCCGCCTTCCTGGTAGAGGATGTACCAGACGTAGCGGGTGAACCCGCGTCTTGGCTTGGCTCCGCGCATGGAGTCTGGCCCGTAGAGCTGGAGGTGGACGCCCTTGCTCTGGCGCGGCATGGCTTGTCTCCCTGCTTCATGTAGTCGTCCAGGTCGGTCTTGGCGATCAGGAGCGTTTTGCCGAACCGTCGCGCCCGGAGACGGCCGGCGTCAATGGCGGCTTTCACAGTTGCGGTCTTCACGGCCCCGTTCGGGTGGATATAGGCCGCCGCCTCCGATATGGTCATCAGATCGTGCATTGCGCCATCCGCCTCCTCAGCACCTCGTTTTCCGCCGCAATGTCCATCACGCAAACACCCCCTCAGCTTCCAACCGCGCCAGAACCTTCCGCGCCGACTTCGCCGCGCTCCTATCCAGCGCCTCCAGAGCTTCGGCGTTGTCCGGCTTACTGCGGATTGTCTCGTCGAGCATCTCGTACCCCCGGTCGAAGTCGCTGCCCGAGATCAGCCGCAGCCGGTCGCTTTCCAGCAGTTCGGCCATCAGATATTGTGCATGACGGTACGCCGGCAGGATTCCGCGCTTGTCGGCCATGACTGCATTCGCCAACCGATCTGCCCGGCGCAGCAGCTTCCTGGCCTTGCGGTCGATCTGCCCGCCGTCGAGGATGGCCTCGGCCGCAGCCTTGCCCAGCAGATGGATCGCGGGCCACAGATCGGGGTGGTCATCCGGCTTGGCATACATTCCGGTCTCGACACAGTGGTCGAGGATTTGGCCGGCGATCCGCACGAACACCAGCGGGATCACTGCAAGCTCAACGCGGCGGCGGTCGGAGATCATGGCTGCGGCTCCACCGGCTTCGGATACCAAAACCGCCCGCTCAGGCCGCAGACATCGCTCCAGGGGAGGGCGAGGACGCGCTGATATCGAACCCAATTGTCGAACGGAAGCCCGATGTACCTGCGAGTTGCCTTCCAGGGGCCGGAAGCTGCCGCATCACACAGCGCCCGCAGTTCAGCGATTTTCTCTGGCGTCATCCCTCACTCCCCCACCAAATAACAACCCCGGCTGCGATGATCAGGGCGGCGATGATTTCGGTTTCCATCAGCAGTTCGCCTCCCGTGGCACCCAGACATCGCGGCGCGCTTCTGCCCCCGAACGGGCGAAGACCACACACCATCCATCTCCCCCGTCATGGGCGATGTAAGCGAGATTGGGTCGTTTCTTAGGTGGATCGGGTTTCGCGCGCGCCATCTCGCTCACTCCTGCCCGGCGGCGGTGTCGGGGCCGGGCCAGCCGTCTCCGGCGCCTACCTCACCGGTATCGGCGTCGTAATCGGCATCGACCGGCTGGTGTTCGATCTGGGCGCCGGCAGACGCAGCAAGGAACGGGTCGGATGACGGGGCGATCTGCTGGGCCGGCGGGTGATCCAGCGAGATCGCGTGCATGGCGTCGTCGCGCTCCAGCACCCGCTCAACCTCGGTGGACATGGGAAGCCGCTTCGCCAGCGCCTTAATCACGGTCTTGCACGCCCCCTCTTCGTACCATCCCGTCCACATCGGGGAGTTGGCCGAGCCGGCCTTGCGGCGCTTCTCGATGTCGGCCTTGAGCATCACGCGGCGCTCGATACCGCCGCCGGCCAGCTTCGCGATGGCGTAGGCGGCGATGACGGGGCCGCGATCTTCCTTCATGCTCGGCTCATGATGGATGCTTTCCTCATCGCCGAGGATGTAGCGGAACTCGTCCTCCCTGTAGACGGGGTGAGCGGTCAGGCTGAGGATTTCCCCGCTGTTCCGCATCTTCTTGATGATGCCGTAGACCATCGGCATCCACTGCGCCTTGCCCTTGAATAGGACGATGGCGCCCTCGCGGCCATCGGGGAGCAACCCGTCCTGGGCTGCCATCATGCAGGCGCCGAGCAGGGCCTTCGGGTCCGACTTCAGGAGTTCCGGAGACCGCGTGACTGCGGTCTGGGCCACGCGGCGGAACCGCTCAACGGGGATGTGGGCCGGTAGGGCAGACTGGAACTCGGGCGTCATGCGCTCCAAGTCCTGACGGAATTGCTGGATCGGCGCGAGCTGGCGGCCTTGCGGCTGGTGCTGTTCGGACATTGGTTAAACCTCCTGGTCGAGCGGCGCGAACCCACGGAAAGCCGTGGCAAAGCGCGGGTCAAAGAAACTCGCCCCATTGGCCTCGCGGGCGTCGATCTGCCGGCGATACCAGTCGGGCATTGCGATGTTGTGGGCGCCGCCGGACGCGCTCTGGTAGCCGGGCCACTTGCCGGAGTTCAGGCACTCGGCGAACTTCTGGCGGGCAGCCTCGCCGGCCTTCCGGCCCTCGTTGATCCACTCCGGCTCAAGCCAGTGGACCGAGCAGAGGTAGGGCGCGGTCTTCTCCTGGAAGACGAAGGCGAAGCGGTCGAGACGCGGGCCGCCGGTCTGGGCAACGCTCTCCAGATACCAAGCGGCCTGGATGTGGTAGCCGTAGTTGACGATGGCCTTCGCCACGTCGTCGGGCTTGGCGCTGACGGTGGTCTTGTAGTCCGACACCCACATGCCGGAGATCGCCGAGCCGTCGAGCCGAGCTTTGCACCACACCTTCGTCTCGGGATCGATCCACACCCGCGTTTGCTCGGAGACGACATAGGCCGGGTCGAATGCAGCGCGGGCCACCGGGTCGAGTTCCAGGGCCTCACGCATGGCAAGGATCATCTCGTGCTCGTCAGGAAGCAGCGGCACCAAGCCGGCGTCATAGGCGGCGTCGCGCTGATCCTTGGCGTCCTGGCTGGTGTAGCCGGCACTCAGCTTGCCGTCCTTGGTCTTACCGCGAACGATGGCGACCGAGTGATCGAACAGCTTGGGCTCGAGGACGAGAAGGTGCGCGGCTTGGCCGATGTCGAAGGTCCGCTTGTGGACCGCCGGGCGCGGCTTGACGTAATCGAAATAGAATTTTGCGGGGCACCCGGTCAGAAGCGCGCGGGCGCCGGAGGACGATAGGGCCGGCTGCGGCGTAAGGCCGGCGGTGTGGTAGACGGCGGATTCGATGTCGTCGAAAATTCCCGGCTCGGTGATAAGCGGATGGTGCGGGGTGATGGTGTCTGGCATGGCGTGATCCTCAGTTTCCTCAGTAAGTAATGGAAACGCCAGCCACCTGCCCCTTGGCGATAGCGGTGATCACCATCCGGGCGGTCGCATCGTCGATGCTGGTGACCGACACCAGGGCGGCCACGGCAGCGCGGTTGACGGCCTTGCGGTTCTCAACATCCTTCTCCCTCCGCGCCCGCTCATCCGCCTCGGCCTTCTGCTGCGCCGCGATCCTGGCGCGCTCCCGTTCGGCGGCTTCCTGCTCCCGGCGCTGGGCTGCGGCTTCGGCGGCGATGCGGTCCTGTTCTGCCTTTTCGGCAGCCTCCACCCGGTCCCGCTCGGCATCAACAAGCTTTGCCGACGTTTTCCAGCCTTCGACCAGCTTCTTACCCATGTCGTCGAGGAAGGTTTTTGACCGCGCGACCTTGTAGGCCAGCGAAGCGCAGCGCTTGCGGCCGGTGGGCGTCGAGATGTCGATGTCCTCTGCCGTCACCTCGGCCCGGATGCGGGCAATGATCGGGTCAACGCCTCCGGGGGTGAAAACCTGGGCCGGGACGAGGGTTTCAAGAACGACGGGTGTGTTGGTGATCGCGGTGTCCATGGCTATTCACCCCTCATCAAAGTAACAGGCTCGGCGAGATGGTCGTCGTAGGGACTCCTGAGCGACATCACCGCCCCTTGACCGCCGCTGAACGTAAACAGAAGTGCATTGTTCGAGATCGGCCCGTCTTGTATTTTTAATTCATCAAGCTGGCTCATCATCCGGACGTATTCCAGGTTAAACGGAACCCCGTTTATGTTTATTGACCTCTCAACTATGAGATCAATCTTACCAGTCCCTTCGCAACATTCGCATTCGCAGTCACAACTCGGACAATCATGCTCCGTCCCACGACCCTCGCACTCCGGGCATTCCTCCGATTTCTTTGCAGGAGAGCCAGGAAGCGCGGGGAACGCCGCCGGATAGAGCTGGACAGATGAATGCCCTTCAAAAATATTCAGGAGCATGCTGATGTCGCCAGGGCATTCGCGGGTTACTGACGGAATCCTTGGGATGCGGACGGCGATATGGCCGTTCGCGGCGTATGTCCATTCTCCCGCTGAGAACGGATGATCAGTGTTGACAGATGTCCAGCAGAAATCATCAAGAGAAAACTTCATCTTCACTTCCCTCCCTGCGCCAAAGCCACCCACTCGCCACAGCTGTTCTTGACGTGCATCAGCCCAGCATCGGCGACATCGCGCAGGCTCTTGAACCCGAGAAGGACGACGGTGCCGCCCGTGAGGTAAAGCTGGCCGTCGTTCCGGCCGCGTAGGGGCTTGAGGGTGAGGGTTTGCATCGTGTGTCTCCGGGAAAGGGGCCGGGGCTTTTGACGGCCCCGGCAGTTAGGGAGGAATCCTGCCGCCATGTCTCGAAACGACCTGCGGACAGCCGGCGGAATGGCTCTCCGAAGGTGCCGGGCTCTCACCGGCTGCGATATCACGCGTGCCTCATCGCGGCCCCATTAACGCAGAGCTGCGGGTGGGTGATCCGGGCTCACACCACCAAGGCACCATCGTCGGCCTCTCGGCCGATTCTTGGCCCTGGCGCCTCGCGGGGCCGATTGATCTGCGTGGTCACCGTTCCACAAGTTCGCGCGCAGTCAATCGGGTCATCCGGGCTCTCCAGGGCCACCCCCACCGCTAACTTCGGACGGGAGGCGGCGGGGGAACTTGTTCAGGCGGCCTCAGCCACCGACTCTGCGGCACCCTCCGGCGTCCACAACTCGGCGTGCAGCTCGGCCATATCGCAGGCCAGCCCATATTCGCGGCCGTGAACGCCGGAACCATGCTCGGCGGCGACGGCGGCGCGGAACTCTTCGAGCGAGCCGAAAAAGCAGCCAGCGCGGACCTTGATTCCGGCGTCGGTGAGGAAAAACAGGACGCTGTCGGAGCGCGACCCGATGGGGCTAATGGCGACGATGGGGCGTCGGCCGACAAGCTTTATCCCGCCGGCCAGATCGGCGCCGGCCAGATCGGCGCCGGCCAGATCGGCGCCGGTCAAATTGGCGCCGGTCAAATAGGCGCCGGCCAGATAGGCGCCGGTCAAATTGGCGCCGGTCAAATAGGCGCCGGCCAGATAGGCGCCGGTCAAATTGGCGCCGGTCTTGGTGGCAAGCTTAACAGCCGCCCCAAGCCTCACGTCAAACGCTTCCGTTTCGAACTCCACCCCCAATTCACATTCAAACTGGGCGGCGCCAGACCAGCGGTTTTTGATCTCGAATTTCATCGTGGAATCCCCTATTGCGCCGGAGCGCGGTTGTCAGGCGGCGCGTCGAGTCTCCCGAAGCGCATTCCTGGCGACATCAAGGGCCTCGCGGATGTGCCCTGCGATTAGCTTGTTGTCGGTCGGCAGGAGCTGCGAGACGGTGGCGCCGAGGGTGTCGGAGATGTCTTGGAGAGCAGCGCGCATGATCTGGTCAGGGGTCATCACGCAGCCCTCCCGAACATGCTGGCGTACACACCGCGCGGTGCCCGGTAGTAATCGGCCTCTGACTCCAGTTCGAGCGAGATGGTCAGTTCTTCGATGGAAAGTTCCAACTCGACAATCGCGTCGTCGGTCAGGTGGCAGTAGCAATCCTCGATGTGGCGCGTCTCGGCCATATCCGCCGGAGCGGTCAACAGTTCTGCGGCTTGCTTGAGCAGCGGGAGCGCGGCTTCCATGCGCTTGATCTGTTCGAATTTGCTGATGATTTCCATGTCCGTAACTCCCCGATCTGTTCCCGCTTCCGCCCTGGTCCTTTAGGGCCAGGGCGGTGTTGATTTCAGGCTTTGTTTTTCAGCAGCGGCAGGTTCTCGGCCCACACGTAGGTGGCGGCCGGCAGCTCCGGCAGCGCGGTCAGCAGCGGCAGGTTCTCGGCCCACACGTAGGTGGCGGCCGGCAGCTCCGGCAGCGCGGTCAGCAGCGGCAGGTTGATGGCCCACACCTCGGTAGCGGCCGGCAG